>Ga0256840_1000226_pt1 | contig 55282 bp, 46 predicted proteins | sample 355202metaG_FD_185969 | JGI IMG/M metagenome (GOLD analysis project Ga0256840, IMG submission 185969) | Hydrothermal vent microbial communities from Mid Atlantic Ridge, Atlantic Ocean - 355-202 | ecosystem: Environmental > Aquatic > Marine > Hydrothermal vents | place: Atlantic Ocean: Mid...
AACTTGAAAGGTAGGACGCATTGAAGCATAATAGTGTTTAACCTCTTTGGTGATGAGTTTTTTTGTCTAAGTAACTAAATTATCTCACACTTTAGAGGTTTTTTCATTTCTTATCTCGGATCTTGGGGAATAGGGATCCTTGAAGTTTTATTTCCGGGTTCATCTGCTTATTTTCTTGGCATTCAGGGGGCTTTCTGCGATAATTCCGCTCTTTTGCGAAAAAACATTATTTATAAAGGGTTTAGCTAATGTCTGATAAAATAAGAAATATTGCAATTATCGCTCACGTTGACCACGGAAAGACCACTCTGGTTGATGCCATGTTGGTACAATCGGGAGTGTACCGTGAGCATCAGGAGATTACTGAGCGGGTGATGGATAGTAACGACCTGGAGAAGGAGCGGGGAATCACCATCCTCTCGAAAAATCTGTCGGTGCAACATGGAGGATTGAAGATCAATATTGTTGATACTCCGGGTCACGCCGATTTTGGCGGTGAGGTCGAGCGAATTTTAAAAATGGTTGATTCGGTTCTGTTGCTGGTTGATGCCTTTGACGGACCGATGCCGCAGACCCGGTTTGTGTTAAAAAAATCGCTCGATCTGGGGATCAAGCCGATTGTTGTTATCAACAAAATTGATCGGCCTGGAGCACGCCCTGAAACCGTTGTTGATATGGTTTTTGATCTGTTCTGTGAATTGGATGCGGATGAAGATCAACTTGATTTCCCAATCGTTTATGCCAGCGCCAAATTCGGCATCGCCAAGCAGCATCTGGAAGATGAATCAGACAATCTGGAGCCATTGTTTGAGATGATTGCTGAGCGGGTTGCCCCTCCTACTGGAGATCCATCGGCACCTTTTCAGATGTTGGTAACCAATATTGATTACAATAAATTTATCGGCCGGACTGCAACCGGAAAAATTGTTAATGGAACCGTTAGAGCGGGCGAAACTGTTGCCCGGATTGATCATTCAGGAAAAACAACAACTGGACGGATTACTAAGTTACTAGGATATCAGGGGTTGCAACAAGTGGAGCTGCAAGAGGCTTTTGCCGGAGATATTGTCACAATTGCCGGATTTGAAAACCTGGGGATCAGTGAAACTTTGGCTGACGCTGAGAATCCGGTTGCTTTGCCCTATGTCGCCATTGATGAGCCAACTTTGTCGATGAATTTTATTGTCAATAACTCACCTTTTGCCGGGTTGGAAGGGAAATGGGTCACTTCGCGAAATATTCGAGAACGGTTAATGAAAGAGTTACGTACCAATGTTTCCCTCCGGGTCGAAGAGACTTCAAGCACCGATACATTCAAGGTCTCTGGACGTGGTGAACTGCATTTGTCGATTCTCCTTGAAACAATGCGTCGAGAAGGTTTTGAGCTTTGTGTTTCCAAGCCAGAAGTTATTTTCCGTGAGATCGATGGTGAGCGTTGTGAGCCGATTGAACACCTTACGATTGATGTGCCTGAAGAACATCAGGGAACAGTGATTGAAAAACTCGGTAAGCGTAAGGCTGAAATGACTTCAATGCAGCCGATGGATGGAACTAACCGGATTGAATTTTTGATTCCTGCCCGTGGGTTGATCGGATTTCGTACCGAATTTATGACCGACACCCGTGGTACCGGGGTGATGAATCACTGCTTCCACGATTATGCTCCCTACAAAGGATCCATCGAAGGACGTAAAAACGGGGTGCTGATTGCCATGGAAACCGGGGAGACTGTCGCTTATTCTTTATTTAATTTGCAGGATCGCGGAATTCTGTTTGTTGGCCCTGGTGTTCATGTTTATGAAGGGATGATTCTTGGTCAACATGCCAAGGATAATGATCTGGTGGTAAATTCCTGTCGAGGGAAGAAGCTGACCAACGTTCGTGCTTCAGGAACCGATGAGGCGGTACGTGTCATACCACCTAAAATTCTGTCTTTGGAACAAGCGCTGGAATATATTGCTGACGATGAACTGGTGGAACTTACTCCCAAGTCAATCCGTCTGCGCAAACGCTATCTGAATGCCAATGAGCGTAAAAAAATGGAGAAAAAAACAAAATAAAAACAGTATTCGGGGGGACATGTACGAACGGCGCTAGCTCAAGAAAAGATTCCAGCAAAACCGGGACTGTCCCCGCATGGGGGCTGTCCCAGGCTTTTGCGGTGCAAACCAGTGCAGTTTTCAAGGCTGTCCCAGACTTTTGCGGTGCAAACCAGTGCAGTTCTTCGTGGTTCGTAAACTTCGGGACAGCCCCCGATGGAGCTGGGGACAGTCGAGTTTACTGCAATAATGTTTAAGCTAGTGCCATTCGGGACAGTCTCCGATTTTTCAACGCAGTAAGGCGGCGCTGATGACGACGCGCTGAATTTCGTTAGTCCCTTCATAAATCTGAGTGATTTTTGCATCGCGAAACATCCGTTCTAGCGGAAAATCGCGGGTAAAACCGTAACCGCCAAAAATCTGTACCGCTTCAGTTGTGACCTGCATGGCTACATCAGAAGCATACATCTTAGCCATAGCTGATTCTTTGCTGTAGGGTTGCTTAGCAGAAGCTTTATAGGCCGATTGGTAAATCAGCAGTCGTGCCGCTTCAATTTGGGTTGCCATATCGGCAATCTTGAATTGAAGTCCCTGGAAGGCACTGAGCGGTTTATTGAACTGAGTCCGTTCTTTCATATATTCGACCGCTGCATCAAATGCCCCTTGTGCAATGCCAAGTGCCTGAGCGGCAATGCCAATTCGTCCCCCATCCAGCGTCATCATCCCCAGTTTAAACCCCTCATTTTCTTTTCCAAGCAGGTTTTCTTCTGGAATTCTACAGTTATCAAAAACCAGTTCCCGGGTTGAGGAGGCACGGATGCCGAGTTTTGACTCTTTCTTGCCAAAACTGAATCCGGGAGTATCTTTTTCCACGATATAGGCGCTGATACCGTGATGCTTTTGAGCTTCCTTGTCGCTGCGGGCAAAAACAATGTAGGTGTCTGCATCCCCCCCGTTGGTGGTGAAGATTTTACTGCCATTCAATATCCATTCGTCACCATCACGAGTCGCTGTCGTTTTAGTCCCGCCTGCATCTGATCCAGCAGAATTTTCAGTTAGAGCAAAGGCTCCCAGTTTGCTCCCTTCGGCCAGAGGTCGCAGGTATTTTTGTTTTTGTTCTTCGGTTCCGAACTGGTAAATCGGGTTGGCTCCAAGGGAAAGGTGCGCGGAGAGGGTGACACCAGTGGAAGCGCAGACCCTGGAGAGCTCTTCAACGGCAATAGCATAACTGATGTAATCTGCTTCAGCTCCGCCATATTTTTCCGGGAAAACAATCCCGGTCAGCCCCAAGTCGGCGAGTCGATCAAACATGATCGTGCGGTCGAAATGTTCTGTCTCATCCCGTTCCTTGATCCCCGGAGTAATTTCTTTTTCGGCAAATTCACGAACCATCTGGCGCATTAAATTATGTTCTTCGGTTAAATCAAAATGCATCAACTCTCTCCTTTATCAGTTCAGGGTAATGGGGAAACTATTCTCCTTTGAATTTTGCCTGCCGTTTCTCTAAAAAGGCCAGCATTCCTTCTTTCTGATCCTCCGTGGCAAAACAGAGTCCAAACAGCTCTGCTTCATATTGGTTGGCGCGATCAAGATCCAATTCCAGACCGTTGTGTATGGCTTCCTTCGCGAATTGAACAGCGTAGGATCCTTTACTGATAATTGTTGCCGCCATTGCCTTTGCCGTATCAAGAAGTTGATCGAAGGGGACAACTTTATTTGCCAGCCCAATCCGGTAAGCTTCGCTGGCATCAACCATTGCGCCGGTGAAAATCAGTTCCATGGCACGACCTTTACCGATTAACCTTGCCAGTCGCTGTGTTCCACCAAAGCCCGGGATAACTCCAAGGTTGACTTCTGGTTGACCAAATTTAACGTTTTCTGCAACGATGCGAATATCACAGCCGAGAGCCAGTTCGCATCCGCCACCGAGGGCAAAACCATTGACCGCAGCGATAACCGGCTTTGGGCAACCTTCGATAGTCCGCATCACCTGATGACCCAATTTCGCAAATTGCCGGGCTTCTAGTGCTGTCAGCGGTTGCATGGCAGCGATATCTGCTCCAGCAACAAAGGCTTTTTCACCGCTACCTGTTATAATGATGACCCGAATCGCATCGTCTTCAGCAAATCCGATAAAGGCATCTTGTAGTTCAGTCAGGGTTTTTTCATTGAGGGCGTTCATAGCCTTGGGGCGGTTAATCGTAACAATGCCCATTCCATTTTCGATGTCAATCAACAGGTTTTTGTAAGTCATGAGAGTTCTCCTTCTCAGAGGAAACAATGTTTTGTATTTGGATAACGTTAACGTAAAAGATAATTTTTACTTGGTCAAGCTCTTTGTGAATAGATGGGTATTTTGTCTGGTGATTTGGCCGGTTGTTTGGGTGGCGTAAATGTCCAGCAAAACCGGGACTGTCCCCGCATGGGGGCTGTCCCAGGCTTTTGCGGCGCGAATCACCGCGGTTCTTCGTGGCTCGTAAACTTCAGGACAGCCCCCGGTGGTGCTGGGGACAGTCTGCGGTGCTGCTTAATCTAACGCCATTCGGGATATTTCTCTATCTGTAGATGCGTTCCGATATTAAGTGCCTGGCAGGTATCTAAAGCTCTTGGTCTTGGTTTTTAATGATTTGCCTTAAAACCCACTGTTCAGCTGTGACACTTGTTCATTCATGGTCCAAAAATCGTAGAGATAGCCCAGGCCGAAAATCCCGCCAGTTAATAAATATATAATCCCGGTAATCCATTTCCCCAGGTACATGCGATGGAATCCAAATAGACCGAGAAAAGTCAACAGAATCCAGGCAACAGTGTAATCGTAGGTGCCCGGAGAATAGCGCAGGTTGGCCTGACGATCCATGCCGGGGATTAGAAACAGATCGATAATCCAGCCAATTCCAAACAGCCCGAGGGTCAAAAAATAGATGGTTCCTGATATCGGTTTACCGTAATAAAAGCGGTGTGATCCGGTAAAGCCAAAAATCCACAGAATGTAGCCGATGACTTTTTGGTGAGATTCATAGGTGTTATCCACTGTAAGCTCCATATTTTTCATTATTCGGGCTCGATTTCCAGTGCAACTAGATAGCGTGAAACCATATTGTAAGTGGCAATAACGCCGACAAGCTCGACCAGATGTTGCTCATTTTTCAATAGATCTTTGATAGTTGCCATCGTCGCAGCCCTGATTCGTACTGATCGAGTCATTTCCACGCTGAGTTGAATAACCGCTTGTTCTGTTGAACTAAATACTAAACTGTTTAAGTCTGGCGGGTCAATCTTCTGCAGGGCATCCAGTTGGGCTGCAGTTCCTCCAGCTTTTAAAAATTCTGGCGAATGTTGAATAAATTCGTATTCAGCTCCATTGATTACTGCAACTGTGCAGATTGCCAGTTCCCGTAATTTAGCCGGAATTTTAAGGTCATTCCGGACTGTGCCGAGAAAGCTATTCCACCCAGCTGCAAAGGGAGGGCTGTGGAGTAACATACGATCCAGATTAAGTAATGATCCGCTGCGACGAGCTCGAATAGCATCGACCAGTTCACGCGGTTCCTGAAGGTCTTCTGGCTTATAAGGAACGACAGGCATAAGATTGACTCCATAAAAAATATGAAAATTAATTTCTTTATTACAGATACTTGGTGCGTTGAATATAAGAAAAAAACTGTTAGAATATGACTAAACCATTGATTTTATAAAACTTACCAGACTCTTAATCTGATGTCTTGCCATATCTTTGTATTGTCTGAGGTAAGGAATATGAGTCTCAGTTTACAAGAAATAATCGATCTTGAGGATCTGCGGGAGTTGATGCGCTTTTTTTATGAAGCGGCGGGGATTTCGGTCGGGGTGATGGATGCGGATCATAGCTGGCTGGTGTCTATTGGCTGGCAGCCTATCTGTACCAATTTTCACCGGGTCAATCCGGAAAGCAGACAAAATTGTTTATTGAGTGAATCAAGGATTGAGGAATATCTGGATTCGAAGCAAGAATATCTGACTTACCCCTGTCCTAATGGTCTCATTGAGGTGGCAATCCCTATTCTGCTGGGTGATGTTCCCCTCGGTTTTTTCTTTCTCGGACAGTTTCTCCACCACCCACCTGATCGCGATTATTTCCGCCGTCAGGCAATTCTATACGGTTTTGACATGGATGCCTACCTGCAAGCATTGGAAAAGGTTCCGGTGGTTTCGCAAAAGAGAATCGACTACTTGATGAAGTTTTTTGTCCGGTTTTTTGAGCTGTTGACCCGGATCGGCTCTGAAAATCAACAGCGTCGTCAGGCAGAACTTGAGATTCAAGAAGCCAAAGAACAATTGGAAAACCGGGTCGCAGAACGGACGAGTGAGTTGAACCGTGCCTTGCTTGAAGTCGGAGATCTTGCTGCCCAGTTAAGTGAGAGCTTGCAACAGGTTGAACAGTTGGCCGTCACCGATACCTTGACCGAGACCTATAATCGACGCAAGTTTGATGAAACGATCCTCCATGAACATCAGCGTGCCGAGCATGGGAAAACACCATTTTCAGTGATCATGCTCGATATCGATCATTTCAAAAGGGTCAACGATGAGTTTGGCCATAGCACTGGCGATCAGGTGCTCAAACACCTTTCACGGTTGATACGTGGCCTGGTTCGTCAAGGTGATCTGTTGATCCGCTGGGGCGGAGAAGAGTTTTTAATTCTGTTACCCAGTACTCAGATTGAGGAGGCGGGTCCTTTTGCAGAAAGGATCAGATTCGAGGTGGAGCAAGAACAATTTGCTGAAGCCGGATCGATCACGATCAGCCTGGGGGTTGCTCAACTGCGGGAAGGGGATAGCACCGATACACTGTTGAAGCGAGTTGATAACGCTCTTTACCAGGCTAAGCAGGAAGGACGGAATCGGGTTGTTTTGCAATCACCTCTCCATTGATTCTTACTGCAGAACAAAGTTAGCAACGCACCACACCAACCCGAGACTGCGAGCGATGGGTCAGCTTCTAAAACAGGGTTAAGCAGGGTTCGACTGGAAGAAATAATCGACCCCTTAGTTGGGGTGATGCACATAAATGGCACCAAGAAATGGAGATACTGCAGGTTTTATTCGAGAGGTTCAGCATTATTCGTAGATTTCAAAACAAAATAACCAACGATACCAGAAAGAAATGAACCCAGGAGAATAGCCAGTTTATCGGCAAAATGATAAATTTGCGTATCGTTATACGCTAAAGAATCAACAAATAAACTCATAGTGAAGCCAATGCCAGTGAGGATAGAGACACCGTACAACTGCTTCCAATTTCCACCCTCGGGAAGTTTGGCGATACCAGCCTTTATGGCCAACCAGCTAAACCCAAATACACCAACCTGTTTTCCGATGAATAAGCCAAACATGATCCCCATCGGCACTGGCGTAAACATTTCTCCAACTGAGATCCCTCTTAAATCGACCCCGGCATTTACAAAAGCAAAAGATGGCAAAATCATAAAAGCAACCCAATTATGTAGGTCATGCTCCATCTCTTTACTGAGTGAGAATGTTTTTCCCTCCGCGTCGGTGGAACTTAAGGGAATCATGAAGGCGAGTGCAACACCTGCCAAAGTAGCATGAACACCTGATTTTAAAACACTGATCCAAAGGACAATACCCACTAAAATATAAGCTGCTTTTTTAGCAACTCTCAGTCTGTTCATAACGAATAAAGCAGCCAGAGCAACAGAAGCAATGACTATGGATGTGGTTGATAATTCACTGGTGTAGAATAGTGCGATAATGACAATGGCACCCAGGTCGTCAATAATAGCCAATGCCAGTAAGAATATTTTTAAAGAAATGGGAACCCGGTTTCCGAGTAATGATAAAATGCCAAGTGCAAAAGCAATGTCTGTAGCTGTGGGAATTGCCCAACCTTTCAGCGCAAATGACTCACCTTGATTGAAAGCGATGAATACCAATGCAGGGACAACCATTCCGCCGATAGCGGCTATCCCGGGTAATGCAATTTGACTCATCGAAGAAAGATGTCCTTCCATCACCTCTCTTTTAACTTCCAATCCGATGAGAAAGAAAAATACTGCCATTAATCCATCATTAACCCATAGCAGTAGCGGTTTAGCAATTTGTAGGTGTCCAAAACGTATTTCTACATGAGTGTGTAAAAAACTACTATAAACATCTGACAATCCACTATTTTGTAGAATTAACGCAAGAATAGTGACAAAAATCAGCAGGATGCCAGCGGAGGATTCTTTTTTAATAAAATCTTCTAGTATATTCATAGTTCTTCTTTATAGTTTTTCCCTAGCAGATAATAGGTAATGCCCAATGCTAAAATAACGGTACCTGCGGCAAAAATGTATGTAGGTTCCAGCACTTTAAAATCTAAGATAATAACTTTTCTTGCAATGGCCATCAAAGCTGTTGCAATAACTAATTTCAAAGGAATTACATCTGTTCTTAAATACAGAACAATATTCTGATATATTTCAACGGCGATTAAAACTGTCAAAAATGCTCCAAATGTCTTCAAAATATCGGAGATGTCAAGCAGCATAAAGGGGGGGTGCCTTAGCTGTTCGTACAGTACATAGACGACATCAGCCACTCCCCAATAAATAACCACTACCATCAATATAGCTAACATTTTTATGGAAAGTTTAATTGCTCTGTGTAGAAGTGCAATTAAAGGGTCATCGTGCCTTGTTGGTAGTTCATCATGTTTAGTCATTATCTTCCCCATGTTGATGGCGGCTGATTTTCTTCATCCAGGATGACAATCTACACGCTCCAACAAAATTAGACAACCCTTGTTCCGACAGTAACTGTCTAATTTGACAGGATAATGTTTTATCTGGATAGGTGCGCACATCCCAGATAACTGTTTGTATTCGTATTGGCGATTTTATTGACCAAGTGCAAATTAGTGCAAATTAGTGCAGTATGATGCTTTCTGAAATCGAAAGCACCTCCGTGAGGTTGACGTGGTTGCTTGCCGAAGCGGTTGTCGCTGTGAAGGCTGGTGCAATTTTGATTTATCGGGCACGGTGGAAATCTGACACGCCTGCCGTTCAGCAGACCACTCTATTGGGGTGAGCGACCCACTTCCCATGGAAATATGGTTCGGATCGTGTTGTTCTGTGAGTGTATTTTGTGGCTATATGTCGGACATTAACCAACAAAGCCCGCAGACTAAGATAGCTCTACGGGCTTTTTGTTCATTTGTTTGACGATCACATTATTTATTCTGCTGTATTTACCGATTTATAAGGCACCAACAGGATTTGAATACGTCGATTCATAGCCCGACCTTCAGGTTCGTCATTGCTGGCAACCGGCCGGTATTCACTATATCCAGCTGCGATCAAGCGCTCTCCCGACAATCCAACTTTATCCTGTAGAAAATGGACAACACTGGTTGCTCGAGCTGTTGACAGCTCCCAGTTGGAAGGATACCGTTCTTTCAACCGTTCACTGATCTGGACATTGTCTGTATGTCCGGCAATTTGCAATGCTTTGTCCGGGAATTTGTTTAATACATCACCCAGACTTTTGAGAACCTTCTGCCCTTCTTTTTTGATGACCGTTTTACCGGAGTCAAAAAGAATTTTGTTGAGCAGATTGACCGACAACTGTCCTTCAAGGTTTGAAATCGTGAGTTCCCCGCGCGTTATCTCTTCTTCCAGAGCATTGACAAGCCGATTATAGGTATTCTTCACTTTTGCCAGCCGCGCTTCACGAGCTATTTTTTCTTTTTCCAAGGCCTGATTCAACTCTTCAATTGTCGCCAGCAGCCGATCATTTGTTTGTTGCATGTCTTCCAATTGCTGCTGGTGCAGAGTCAGGTTTCCTTCCTGGCGTTCCTGATTGGCATACGCTGCCAACAGGTCGCGCTGGAGTTTGGAGTTTTGTTGTAAAGCCTCAACCAAGCGTGCATTGAGCTTAGAGAGCTGATCCTGTAGCATCTTTTTGTCATGGCGTAACTCAACCGTTGCAGCAGATAAACTGGTAACATCACGAGAGAGTAAATCTGCTTCATTAACTTTTTGAAGAAAGGTGTTTTTGCTGACACAGGCTCCCAATATAAGAGGCAGCCCAAGCAGTAGGATAATGAAGAGTCTTTTCATTTGTTGCTCCTTTTTAAGATAGTCATTTTGTACTTTCATGAAAGACATATGTTTACCACAAGTTGTGGAAATGTAAAGGGGATTTCCACATCAGAACAGTGTTTTCGGTTGCGGGATCCATAAGCGTTATGCTATAAATCATGCTCTTTCTTCCCAATTATACCAATATTTTGCGGGTTTTATACCCTTCCTGGAGTTTTAACCGATGCAGTTTGAGATCGAGCGGATTATTCGCACGGCGTTAGAAGAAGATATCGGCCTTGGTGATGTGACAACTGAGGTTACGGTTACACGAGATACGGTTGCTCGCGCTGAGCTGATTGCCAGGGAAGATTTTACTCTGGCAGGTCTTGATGTTGCGGCGGAGGTTTTTCAAACACTTGACCCTGATATACGGTTTGAAAAGATTCTTGCTGATGGTCATTCTGTCCGTAAAGGGGACGTCCTTGCCTGGCTGAAAGGAAAAGCTTCTCTCCTGCTCCAGGGGGAGCGAGTCGCTCTGAATCTGTTGCAACGGATGAGTGGAATTGCCACTTTAACAGCCAGATATGTTGCCGAGGTGGAAGGAACTGCTGCCAGGATTGTCGATACGCGTAAAACCGTTCCCGGGTTACGTGCTCTGGATAAGTATGCGGTACGGATGGGGGGGGGGCGAAACCACCGGATCGGTCTGTTCGACGGGGTTCTCATCAAAGAAAATCATATTGCTGCTGCCGGCGGGATTTCTGCTGTCATTGAACGGGCAACGCAGCGGATTCCTCATACTCTCAAGATTGAAATAGAAACGCGCAATCTGGCCGAGGTTGAAGAGGCATTGCAAGCAGGGGCTGATATCATCATGCTCGACAATATGAGTCTGGACGAGATGCGGCAGGGGGTTGAGTTGATCGCTGGAAAGGCGCAGGTTGAAGCTTCCGGTGGAGTTAATCTGGAACGGGTTCGTGCAATCGCGGAAACCGGTGTCGATATTATTTCTGTTGGTGCTTTAACCCATTCAGTGACAGCTGCAGATATTTCAATGCTATTGAATTAATTGGAAATCCATTGACCTCACGTGACAAAATCATCGGTTTGTTTTGCACTTGTCCCAATCAATATCTGTCAGGGCAGGAGATCAGCCGCTTGCTTGATATTTCCCGGGCAGCAGTGTGGAAGCAGGTTGAGGTGTTGCGTGAGTTAGGATTTGAAATCGAAGCTAAACATTCTCTTGGATATCGATTGTTGGCAGCACCCGATTTGTTGCTCGCTTCCGAAATTGAAAGAGGACTAAATTGTCAGTTGATTGGCCGATCAGTTATTTCTTTTTCCGAGACAGATTCAACCAATGTGCAGGCACGCCGACTGGCGGAAGAGGGGGCGATTGAAGGTACGGTGGTTGTTGCCGACCGACAAAGCGCCGGTCGAGGTCGTCTTGGTCGGCGTTGGGAATCTCCTCCCGGAGTTAACCTTTACTGTTCTATAGTGTTGCGCCCCCAAATTCCTGTTCAGCAGGCTCCCCAATTAACTTTTCTGACCGCTGTTGCCGTTGCCGAAACCCTGCAAGAACTTTGTCAGCTCTCTGCAGAAGTTAAGTGGCCAAATGATATTCTGGTCGATGGTGCCAAAATTTCTGGATTGCTCAATGAAATGAATGCCGAGACAGAGCAGATTCATTTTGTTATTCTCGGGGTTGGTGTTAATCTCAATATGACCGAGAGTCAGTTTCCGGATGGTCTTAACTATCCGGCAACTTCAGTTTTTATGGAAACGGGACAACCGATTGATCGTTTGAATTTCCTCCAGATTTTTTTACGGCGACTGGATTTATATTATTCCGAATTTTTGCGGGAGGGGTTTGCCCCGATAAGGCATCGCTGGGAAAGCCTCTGTCATATAATGAACAAGCAAGTTGAGGTCGATCGGGGAAACAGATGCTTACGTGGAACAGTTGTGGGACTCGAAGCTGATGGGGCGTTACGACTGCAACAGCATGATGGTCAGATAGAGAGAATTCTGGCCGGGGATGTTATCCCGGTCAAGAGCGGGAAGCGGGAGAAGAACTAATATTATGTTGTTGGTTATTGACGTTGGAAACAGCAATACTGTTCTGGGGATTTTTGACCGACAGAGTTTAAAAAAAGACTGGCGGATAGGAACCGATAAAGACCGGACAATTGATGAATATGCGATGTTATTCAACAATCTGTTTCAGTTGTCAGGATTGCAATTCTCTGATCTGGATGATGTGATCGTCTCAAGTGTTGTTCCACCGATGCTCGATACTCTTGAGGGTCTCTGCCTGAAATATTTCAAGTTGAAACCTTATGTTGTCGGTCCAGGAATAAAAACTGGTATGCCGATTCAATACGATAACCCGCGTGAAGTTGGTGCTGACCGGATTGTCAATGCAATCGCTGCTTATGAAAAATCTAAATGTGGTTTGATTGTGGTTGATTTTGGTACGGCAACAACTTTTGATGTTATTGCTCCGGATGGTAGTTATCAGGGGGGTGCCATTGCTCCCGGGGTGGGAATTTCTGCTGATGCACTATTTGAACGGGCAAGTAAATTACCCCGGGTCGAATTTTCTCAGCCTGATCATATTATTGCTAAAAACACCATTAACAGTATGCAGGCTGGTATTTTTTTCGGCTATGTCGGCTTGGTCGAAGGAATTGTCAGTCGGATGAAAGAAGAGCTGTCTGAAGTACCCAAAGTCATTGCGACAGGTGGACTGGCGGCACCGATTTCTGCTGCAACTGGCTGTATTGATCAGGTGGAACCATTCTTGACCCTGGAAGGGTTAAGAATACTTTACGAAAGAAACCGGAATTAACCTCGTAACAGGCTTTTTCTAAAAAAAGGAGCGATTCATGGGTAAGTACGACACGACAAAATTGAGAAATCTTGGAATTGTAGCGCATAACAGTGCCGGTAAAACTTCGCTGGTTGAAGCGATTTTATTCAATACCGGCATGACGGATACCTTGGGAAAGGTCGATAATGGCACCTCTTCCATGGATTTTGAGGAGGAAGAGATCAAGCGTCAGGCGACCTTGAGCGCCAGCTTGAACCACTGCCGTTGGAACGATTACAGTTTGCATATTGTCGATACCCCCGGAGTCAGCAACTTTCTGCACGATACCCGCCGCTGTTTGCGAGTTCTTGGCGGCGCAGTGGTCATTGTCTCGGCAATTTCGGGGGTCAAGTCCCAGACTATGCAAATCTGGAAGTGGTGTGATGAATTTGAAATTCCCAGAATCGCTTTTGTCAATAAGATGGATAAAGAACGCGCTGATTTTTTAAAAGCTGTCGATGCCATGGAAAAATCTCTTGGTGCCCGAGCTGTGGTTGTCACCATGCCCATTGGTGCGGAAGAGGATTTTAAAGGGATAATTGATTTGGTGCGGATGAAAGCCAAAGTTTACAAGTTTGATGAAAGCGGAAGCTACGAAGAGGTGGACATTCCGGCAGAATATTTGGAAGAAGCTAATCGTCTGCATGAACAACTGCTTGAAGCTGTTGCTGATGCTGATGATGATTTAATGGAGAAATATCTAGAAGGTGAGAGTTTAAGCGAAGAGGAAATTCTGTCCGGACTCCGCGAAGGGACGTTGACGGGTGTTTTTACCGTCGTTTTATGTGGCAGTGCGACGGCCAACATCGGGGTGCGGCATCTCCTTAATTATATTACAGCCTGTTTGCCATCGCCAGTTGACAAGGGAACCCAGACCGGTGTCAAACCAAATACCGATGAGCCAGTCGAACGGCATCCCAGTGAAGATGAGCCTTTTTCTGCCATGGTATTCAAAACGATCAATGATCCTTATGCGGGCAAGCTCTCTTTGATGCGACTCTATTCGGGAACTTTGTCGGGGGATACTCAAGTGTATAATCCGAATAAAGATGAAAAAGAACGCGTCAACAATATTTTCAAACTGGAGGGAAAAAAACAGACTCCCATTGATTTAGCGGCTGCCGGGGATATTATTGCTATCCCAAAATTAAAGGTCACGTCAACGGGTGATACTCTCTGTGATTTGAAAAATCAGGTTATGTATGAACCGCTGGTACCACTTAAGCCGATTATCTCTTTTGCTCTGGAAGGCAAGAGTAAGGGGGATGAAGATAAAATTTATACTGGTTTACAGCGGCTGATGGAAGAAGATCCCACCTTACGTATAACCCGTGACGAAGAAACCAAGGAGATGGTGCTTTCCGGGATGGGGCAAATTCATCTTGAAGTTGCAGTTGAACGTCTCAAGCGTAAATATGGTGCTGATATTCTTCTAAAAGAACCTAAGGTTCCATATCGTGAAACCATCAAAGCTTCGACTCAGGTACAAGGTAAATATAAAAAACAATCGGGCGGAAAAGGACAGTTTGGCGATGTCTGGATTGAAGTCAAGCCGCTGCCGCGTGGTTCCGGTTATGAATTTGTGGACAAAGTTGTGGGGGGGGTCATTCCACGAAACTATATCCCTGCTGTCGATAAGGGGATTATCGAAGCGATGAAAACCGGCCCCCTGACTAAAAATCAAGTTGTTGACCTGCGGGTTACTTTATATGATGGTTCACATCACTCGGTTGATTCATCGGAAATGGCGTTTAAAGTTGCTGGTTCGATGGCGTTTAAAAAGGCGATGGAAGTGTGTAAACCGGTTCTTTTAGAGCCAGTTATGGCGATTGAAATTACTGTTCCTGACGATTGTATGGGCGATGTGATAGGCGATCTTAATTCTCGGCGTGGTAAGGTTGTGGGTGTTGAGCCACAGGCAAACAGCCAGGTGATTCGTGCGGAAGTGCCGATGGCTGAAGTTCTCAGGTATGCTCCTGAACTGCGTTCCATGACATCAGATCGCGGGATGTTTTCAATGGAATTCAGTAAATATGAAGAAGTGCCAACTCACCAGACGGCCAAGATTTTGGAAGATTTGAACAAAGAAAGCTGAAAAAATCCGGGACATCATTTCAAGTGGTGTCCCGGATGACACTATGCTTAAGAGTAGATAGCAGCAAAAACGGGATCGTCCCCGCATGGGGGCTGTCCCGGTTTTTGCGGTGCGAACCACTGCAGTTCTTCGTGGCTCGTAAACTTCGGGACAGCCCCCGATGGGTCTGGGAACAGTCCCAAGTTTACTGCAATACTGGTCAAACTGATGCCACTCAGTGATCCCGGATGCTTATAGAAAACAGGAAACTTGATGAACGCTGCAGATGAACAGGATATTCCCGAATCGACTAATGAACCTGCTGAAAAAGGGGGGAGTGGCAAGTCGATAAATAAGGTCAAAAGACTTGAATCTCTCCTGCTGGATAATTCAGATGATAGAGACTCTGTAGAGCATCTTGTTGATCGAGAGGTCGCAGTTGTTGGTGAGGGGAAAAAAAATCTTTTTAGTTCCCTGTTCTTGTTGGTTCTGTTTTGTACCCTGCTGCTGGGTTTAGGCTATTATTTCTTTAGCTCTTCGCTTTTATTGCAATCCCCACCTGAAAAACAAGAGAATTACTATGTTTCACCAAGATTACCTGTCCCTTCCCGACCGGAAATAGTTGTCCCGGATGATGTTGATGCTATTGTCGAGGACGTCTCGTTTCTAAAGCCAGTGACTTCTGTTGCTGCTTCTCCGGTTGTTAAAAGCAAAAATCCCCTTTTTACCGTTACCGTTGGTCCTTTTGTTAGTCGTGCTGATTTACAACAGGCAATCAGTCAGTTACAAGAGCTGGGTTTTCAACCGCAAAAAAAATCGGGGCGCGGTCAGGTGGCAATGATTCGTTTGCTGGAGGGGAAATATCCTGAGACAGAAGCACGCCTGCACCTGGAGAGGTTAAAAAAAGTTGTTAAATCCGCCTTTTTGTTGCCCGAGGGTGATAACCTGGCAGTTTATGCTGGCTCTTTTCATCAGGAAGATAGAGCTCGCCAGATGCAGGCCGATTTAGCTCAGAAAATGATCAATGTGTCACTTGTTGATAGCATAGTGACAATGAAAGGGACAATGTTGGCAGCGATCCAAGCTGATCAACAAACTGCTCGTGAAGTTGCCGCACATATTTCCAGTCTGGGATTGCACACCCGTTTAATCAAGGAAAAGTGAGGCTTATTTGACTGAGAATCAGCAAGGGACAGAAAAAGTTAAGATTGTCATTCCGGCAGAAGTTGCCAAGATTATGAGCAAGTGGGGCGGACACAGTGTCCGTCTGGCTGCTGCTCGTGGTGCGTTACCAATGTCCGGGCATAATTTGGTGACAGTTCTGTTTGTTTTTTATCATGGTGAAAATTTAGAGCTTAAGGAAGAAGCCCTTAGTACCCTGCAAACTCTCCCGGCACAAATATTATTAGCGGCATTAAGTCAGCCTGAACTCCACCCCTCGATTATTGATTTGATTGTGAAATTGCGTTATCAGGATTCTGTAGTAATGCAGACAGCATTATCACATCGAATGATCGGAATTAAGAGTTTATTATTTCTGGCTGAAAACAGCTCCGGTGCTGTGCTGGACATGCTTTCACACAATGATGAAATTTTACGTAAGACCGATGTTTTAAGAACTGCGATCATTAACAATACCCACGCTGACAAATTAATGAAACAGCGCCTTGGTTGGGTGGAGCCGACGGTTGTAGAGCCAGAACCAGTTGTTGAAAAGCAACAGGTTGCTGCCAGCACGGAAGATGAGGATGTCGATACTCTTGATGATGAAGAGCTTGAAGAAGAAGTTCTCTCTAAATATCAGGAGCTTCAGGAAATGTCGGTTGCCGACAAAATCAAGATGGCCTTGACTGGTGATAAAGAGTGGCGCACATTGTTGATTCGTGAGTCCAACAAGCAGGTCAATACTGCGGTTTTAAAAAACCCCCGAATTTCCGAAGGTGAAGTTTTAAACGTTGCAAAAAATCGTAGTAGCAGTGATGAATTAATTCGAATTATTCTGCTTAACCGGGATTGGGTTAAACTTTATGAGATGAAAAAAGCTCTGGTTGTCCACCCGCGGACTCCTCTGCAAACAGCGATGCGCTATATGACCTTTTTATCTGAAAAAGATATCAAGGAACTAGCTAAAAGCCGAGAGGTTGGTCAGGCAATTGTCAATAATGCCAGGCGTATGCAAATGACGAGGAAACGCTAATCAGGCAGAAGAAATGAAGGAGTTGTTGATGACAGGAGATAATTACCGGATTGGAATTTTAACCCTTTCGGACAAGGGCGCTTGTGGCGACCGTGAAGATGAAAGCGGACCCCTGCTGGCTGAGTTGGTCTCTGAATTGGGAAATGTTGCTCGTTATCAGGTGATTGCCGATGATTTGGACAAGATCATCATGATGTTAAAAAGCTGGGTTGATGATCTAAACCTCAATGTTATTCTGACAACGGGTGGTACCGGTCTGAGCCCAAGAGATGTTACCCCTCAGGCGACTGAAGCTGTTCTGGATTATCAAGTGCCCGGTATGGCGGAAGCTATGCGTGCTGCCAGTATGAGCAAGACCCCCCGTGCCATGCTGTCCCGAGCTTTGGTCGGGGTGCGGCAGAAAACCTTGATTATCAACCTGCCAGGCAGCCCTCGGGCAGCTCGAGAAAATTTTGCCGTGCTGTTACCGGTTCTTCCGCATGCTTTGGCCAAATTGAATGGTGATCCAGCTGATTGTGGCGTTGATTAGACTTAATAGGATTGTGTTTGCTATTGTTTAAGTAGTTTAAATTATAACAATATTTCCAATTAGTGGAAACTGTGAACAGATGCTGTGGATAGCACTGTGTAAAACTGGTTGTCAGGCAAATATATTCCCTATGATGACTTGCCTTTTTCCTCTTTGCATAAAATTTAAGCAATTAAATTGAGCTTGATCCGTTCTGAAATGAGTCCGTTTTCTGGCTTCTGAATCGTAATTTTCAGCCATAAATGTTAAGAGGGAGACCCCTGAATGTCGCTAGCTTAAAAGTAGATAGCAACAAAATCGGGACTGTCCCCGCATGGGGGCTGTCCCAGGCTTTTGCGGTGTGAACCACTACAGTTTCATGGCTCGTAAACTCTTGGGACAGCCCCCGATGGAGCTGGGGACAGTCCCGAGATTACTACAAGATAGCTAAAGGTGCAGCTTTTAAGCCCTATGCTATTTTTGCTTATCGTCTCTAAGAGCTCTTCTCACTCTGGCTAATAGTCGGGTCGGGTTGATTGGTTTTGCAATAAAATCAAAGAAACCCATCTCCAACAATTTATACTCTTCCTCTGCTGCTGTTTTTGCGGAGAGGGCAATGACTGGAATATTGTCAATTTCACCGTTGGTCTTTAGTGCTTTGAACATTTCAATACCATCCATTCGTGGCATGACGATATCGGTAATGATCAGATGAGGTTTGAGCTGAGTCGCAATTTTTAACCCTTCAGCCCCATTTTGAGCTTTATAGATCGAGTACCCCCCTTTTTTAAGAGCCGCTTCTGCGGCATTTAAAGCAATATCCTGATTATCCACCAGGAGGATAACCTGAGTAGAGTCCTCTTGGCCTTCTGGAATTTCAGTGAGGTAGTGTTTTTTGATTGCAGCTTTGATTTCATCTGGGGTTGCAACACAGGGTGAGATCCGCATTGCCAATTTAAAGGATAGATCGCTCTGTAGAGCCATATCCAGAGGGTTGGACATTGCCAGGTAAAGAGTTTTATTGTCAATCTTCAACGGGAAAATAAGATGAGCCAGGGCTGATTCCGTATCAATTTTATCGAGAACTTTCTGCGGAAAATTGTGTCTGGAAAATCTTTTTACGTAGGGGAAATTGAACTGAGTGGAGAGAGCTTTCGCGACATCCTCTTCAAGGATAACTTCCATATCTTCGAGGATTTTTCCAATTGGTTTGTTGGTTCCTTTTTGTCTGAGTAGAGCCTGTTCTAAATCATTCTGAGAGATAACTTCGTTGTCAATCAGGATTTCACCCATTTTTTTTCTGGCCATAGTTGATTTCTCGCAGTCAGGTTTTTGAAAGGTTGAAAGATTCCCCCGATTGGTATTGGATTAAGTCAATCTCTGGACTGTCCAGAAAGTTTACGAGCAACGAAGAACCGCGGTGGGTCACAGCACAAAAGCCTGGAACCGCCCCGTATCTGTTGCCAGCTATTTTTAGACTAAAGCCATATGGAATTCTCCCTACATTGCTAATGATTGGTATATTCACATTATAGAGAGCTTTTGTCAACGTAAATAATTAGTAAATTTGTTATTTTAACTTTCTGGTATAGAGATATAATCCATTGATATTATTCCAAACTATCCTGGATTTGACTTAATATCTCAACAGCACCTCCAGAAAAGGAGAGATGTGGGGCTCTGATTTGTGGCTCGCGGGGGTTGATCCTTAACACATTTGTCTGTTGTTGTTGCCCCAGTTGTTCACTGAGGTGGCGAATTGTTGGTATGGCTGATCCGGCACCAATTTCAATCACAACCATTGGATTGTTTTTATTATGTTGTAAGAAATCGTCAAAATTTTCTTCCTGAATGGCAGAGCGTTTAGATAACCACGAATAATCTCCAAACATCAGAATATTGGGTCTTGCTACACGTTGGCATTTTGGGCATGTGGGGACATCTTTTGCGCGCATAGTTGTCTCATCAATGTCGTACACAGCCTCATTTGGCCAGATATTGTGATGACAGGGAACGGTGCATTGTAAATGATGGATTGAGCCATGAACTTCAAGAATCCGATCTTCAGGGAACCCGGCTTTCTGAAACTGTCCGTCGACATTTGATGTGGCGACAAAATAATCGAGATCAAATTTTTTGATCCAGTCCAGAAGGATTCGAAAGCCGGAATGGGGAATAGCTTCACGGTAGAGATTGGTACGGTGACCGTAGAAGCCCCAACCAAAATGGGGATCATCTTCAAAATGTTCGGGGTTAGCGGCTTGAATAAAACTGAGTCCCAAGCACTCATACATGGGGTAAGAGTTCCAGAATCCATGATTGCCACGAAAGTCTGGTAATCCTGAATCAACGCCCATGCCAGCTCCAGCAGTAATCACCAAGGCATTGGCATGACGAATTGCATCGGCAGCTTCAGCATAACGGGAGTCGATCATGGACTACCTCCAGATTAAATGGCTACAGACACTGGTCTCGGGTTAAGTATGTCGGTCAGATCTTTCGGAGCTATTTCTATCAGCAATCCGCGACGACCGCCATTGATAAGTAATCTATCAAGTTTCCCGATAGTTTCTTCCATAAAAATCGGCAAGGGTTGATGGGTGCCAAAGGGGGAAATCCCTCCGGTTTGATATCCGGTCAGGCTAGCGGCTTTAGCTACTGAACATGGGGTAATTTTTTTAACTTTCAGCTGGCGTGCCAGGTGCTTCAACGAGACTTCGCAATCACCGTGCATCAGCACGATAAATGGGCGTTGCTGCTCATCTTCCATCACCAGAGTCTTGATCACCTCATGCTCATCGACTTGCAATTCTCTGGAGCTGGTTTTTGTCCCCCCTCTATCTTCATATTTATAGAAACGGGGGATAAACTTAACTTTGTGCTGTTTTAATAACCGGATCGCTGGAGTTGCAGGAACTTTATCTTTTGCCATAGAAGTTTTCCTAACTTATGACCCAGGAAATTGGGATGAAGGCAATGCTGACGATGGTTATCAGGGCGCAGATAATGGCAATCCCTTTAAATAGTTTTTCTGTTTTACGTTGATCACGGACACTGACTGGCATAATCCAACCAAGAGCAGCTCCTGCAATTGCACCACCAAAATGGGCAGCGTTATCAGCACCAACAATAAAACCGAAAATAAAAGCCATCAAAGCCCACTGAAACATAAAATTACGGCGTTGAATACCGATGCTACCACCAACCCGATGGTAATAACTGACAGAGAATCCGATCAAACCAAAGATTGCTCCAGATGCGCCAATTACGACGGTAACAGGGTGCCAAAAAAGACCAGCGACGGTAGCAATGAGAGTTGCAAAAGTATAAACAGTCAGGAGGCGAGTCCAACCAATTTCAGATTCCAATAGAGGGCCAACCTGGTAAAGGACAACCATGTTGAATCCCAGGTGGATCAGACCACCGTGAGTGAAAGCATAGGTAATACAGCGCCACCACTCACCATTTTCCAGAACCATCGGCCAGTACTGTCCGCCCCAATGAACCAACAGTTGCGGGGATGGACGCATAATTGCCTGCATACCAAAACCAAGAATGGTGCCATGGAGAACCATCAGGGTGAAAAGGATAAGGTTGGCGTAAATGAGTATTTGGACGAGAGTATTTCCACGCAGTGAGGACTTGAGAAAAAATTGCTGCTTGCGGTGATATGCGTTCAAAATGAAGCTCCTGTTAAATGGCGTAGGTTGCCTGGATTAAAATAGATTTTTCAGCCAGCCTAACGCAACAAAGGTACCGATGGATGAACCGATGGACGAAAAGAGAAAAACCAATAATACTCTGGCCAGGCGGTTTTGCCACCAACCTTTAAATGTCATCAAATCTTCACCAACATGTTCCATGTCATGGACTGTTGGTGGGGCAACAAAAGATTGTACTAACCCAGTAACAAATCCAGCACCAATGGTCGGGTTGAGTGAAGTGATTGGGGCAGCAACAAAAGCACTGATAATGGTGACTGGATGACCAAGAGCCAACAGCGCCCCCAGCGCAGAAAAGAGCCCGTTCGCAAGAATCCAGGCTGTGGCCGCATTGGCTAATTGGTCACGATTACCGAAAAAAAAGCCACCAATAAACAGTGCTACCACGATTCCTGGAATCAACCATGGAATTATTTTAGAAAAAGTTGTTTTTGGGGGGATGGTGGATATCTCAGCAATTGTTTCAGAGGCGATTTCATCCCCTTGCAACTGACGAATAATTCCAGGAAGGTGAGCTGCCCCGACAACTGCGAGGATTTTTTCTCCTGGGGCGTTGCGGATATGGTAGGCCATGTAAGTATCACGTTCATCAACCAGGATTTGCTTGACTGAAGGGAGGAGTTTGCCCATCTCATCAAGCATTCCTGACAAGGTATCATTTTCACGTAACTTGGCGAGCTCTTCTTCGTTTAGTTCCTGTTTTTCAAACAAACTCCCGAACAGCGCTGCCATTACCTTCATCTTGTTCCATAGCCCGGTTTTTCGCCAGACCCGCAGTAGCGTGGTACGAATATTCCGATCAACCAGTTCAACTTCCATTCCCCGTTCTTCTGCGGTTCGGGCAGCTGCGGCTAATTCAGCACCCGGCTTAACCCCGGTATGTAATCCCATCCGTTTTTGATAGGATGAAAGTGCCAGATTGGTCAGCAGAAAAGGAACCTGTTTTTTCTTGATAAGGTCTTTTAAGTTAAGAGATTCCCATCCTTTTTCATTGATCAATGATTGATAGCGCTGGACATCCAGTTCGACACACACAGTGTCAGGAAGCACGTCATCAATTGTACGAATGACAGTTTCCACTGAATCTTGTGAAATGTGAGCGGTACCAACGAGAACGATTTCTTTATCATCCACACGCAGGGACGTATAATCGTTGCTGGTTGTCGATAAATCTGTCAATTTTTTCCTCCGAACAGATAATAAGTATAAGCTGCAGCAAAATTTAACATACTAAAATAATTCCCAGTACTCTGTATATCTTAAATATCCGCAAGATTGCGCCGGTATTTTATGTGTCAACAACGCGTGATTTTCGCTGCATAGCCAAAGCTTATATAGCGGAAGGCACAACGCTGTTGACGTGTAAAAGAACCGCAATGTGCGAAGGTTCAGGGTACATAGAGTCGTAGCCTTAATTTATGGTCTCAAAATAAAAGAGCCCAGCTTTTTGCCGGACTCTTCTTCGAGACTGCAACTCTCCACCACTACCGTGTGCCATTGGACTCACATCGAGTGTCAATGAGGTGGGTTTGGTTGTAGGTTCATCAGGCGTCCCACTCAAGTTGTGGGCTGGCACACCGAACCCCTGAGCCAATCCCAAAGGTTTTGCTATTCCGAGTGGACGTTCTGGCCTCACCTGAAGGGCAGAGAGTCAATTTACTTATCTGTAGTATATGAAAAATTTTGGCTCTGGTCAGTAAAAATAATCTAAATTAAATCAGCCTTTGAAATTATAGATAAAAATGTTAGTATTACCAGATAAGTAATCTTTTGCTTGTTGATCGGTGCTACGGTTGCACAAATACTAATATAACAAGGAGAACGAACCATGCCCAAACGTCTAGAAATTTACAAATGTGAAATCTGCGGAAATATTGTTGAAGTGACACACAGTGGTGCTGGTGCACTGATCTGCTGTGGTAAAAATATGGATCGGATAACCGAAAATACGACCGATGCCGCGACAGAGAAGCATGTTCCGGTCATTGTATTGGCTGATGGAACGGTAACGGTTAAGGTTGGTGATGTTGCTCATCCGATGGAAGCTGCTCATTATATTGAATGGATTGAAATTCTGGTGGATGACAAACTTTACCGTCAGTACTTGCAGGCTGGAGAACCAGCTGAAGCAACTTTCAGCATTGCTGCTTCCACAGTAACAGCACGAGCCTATTGCAATTTGCATGGACTCTGGGTGGCAAAAGTCTAAATTTAATTGCATAGGTTAAAAAATGGGTTGTCCGAATGGTCAGCCCATTTTTTTTGTCAACCGTTTGCCTGTTTGGGCGTTCTACTGACCATAGCTCTCTTTATTAAAGTCGAACCTGTAAACAGAATTGCAAATATAAAACACTTAATTTGTGATGTTTTACATATGCTGGCTAAAAGACTGGTTCAAGTTTAATGCAAGTTTTTTTTAAATCCATAGAGCGTCAAGCTTTTCGTATGGCGCTGTTCGCCTGCAGCAATCAGGACGACGCTCTGGATCTGGTTCAGGATGCTATGTGCAAGTTTGTCGCTAAATATACAAACAAACCGGAAGAGGAATGGAAAGCACTTTTTTATAAAATTTTGCAGAATAAAATTCGTGATTTCTATCGTAAAGAATCGGTTCGATCACGCTGGCGAGTTTGGTTGGGAGGTCGTTCAGAGGACGATGATGCTGAACCCTTAGAGCAACTGGCTGATCCTGCCGGGAGAACCCCTGAACGTGAAACGGGTAACCGGCAAATGTTTGATCATTTACAACAAGAGTTAAAAAAACTGTCCCTAAAGCAACAACAGGTTTTTTTATTGAGAGCTTGGGAGGGGTTGAGTGTCAGCGAAACAGCGCTGGCCATGAGTTGTTCAGAAGGGACGGTCAAAACTCACTACTTTCGAGCTACGGAAAAGTTAAGAGAAAAACTTGGAGAACATTGGCTATGAACGATAATAATGATAAGTTTACTGAAAATGTCCGAAGCGTCTTGAATCAGTCTTTAGCTGATCTGGATACTGATACTGAATTTAAATTGGGGCGTTTGAAGTATCGGGCATTGGACTCTGCGAAACAGAAAAAAAAGGGAAAGTTCGTTTGGGGTGCTGTTCCTGCAGCAGTTGTGTTGTTGTTGGTTGTGTTGTTTAATCTACCGCAAAATCAACAAATACATGTCGCATCACCAGATGTTTTTGTGCTAAGCATATTAACTGCCGAAGAACCCCTTGATTTTTTTGCGGAAGACATTGAATTTTATGAATGGCTATCTGAAGTTATGGAAAATGAATCGGAGTTGTCTGGTCAGCATACTGTTGTGCCTGATATCCCTGTTTCCGCTAATCCTCTCAGCACAGGAAATAGACAAACAGGAAATAGACAACGAATCATTGCCCAGTCTGGAGCTGATCGAGTTTCTTGGAGCATTCGAGGATGATGAAGCGGGTTGGGTTGATCCATTTGCTTTATTGGCCATGGAAGAGCAAGAGCTGGAAAACCTCCAGGATAAGGAGGGTAATGATGAGAAGTAATTATTTGAGTCTTGGGTTCGGTGCCTTTGTGTCAATTCTACTCCTTTTTACAACAATCAGTCCTCTTTGGGCTGGAGAGTTTTCTGAATTGAGTCAACCGCAACAGCAGATTTTAGGTCGCTATATAGAACACTGGAATTCTCTGACTATTGAAAAACAACAACAGCTGCAAAAGGGAGCGGATAAGTGGTTATCAATGACTCCAAAGCAGCGGATTCAGGCAAAACAGCGGCTGCAAAAATGGCAAAAGTTGTCCCCTGCGCAACAACAGAAAGCCCTTGATCGCTTCAAACATTTTGAGAAACTGACCCCGCAACAAAAGCAGCGCTTACATAATATAAACAGCAGATTCAATGCTCTGCCCGAAGAAACCAGAAAGAGTCTAAAAGAGCAATGGAAGAGAATGACCCCTCAACAAAAAAAGAACTTTCAACTGAAATCCTCAACTATGGCACCAGGGCAGAAACTTTCAGAACAGCCGGAACCGAATGGAGGATTTGACAGTGGTTTTGGCGATAATGTAAGTAGAGGAGTCAGTGGTTCTGATGGGCTCGGTGGTAGCTCTGGTGGTAGTTCCGGTGGTAGCTCTGGTGGTAGCTCTGGTGGTGGATCTGGTGGTGGATCTGGTGGTGGATCTGGTGGTGGATCTGGTGGTGGATCTGGTGGTGGATCTGGCGGTGGGATGTTCTAGGTATAGTTGTTACTCTCAATGAGATTTAAAAATAAAAAGGCTCCAGGAATCTGGAGCCTTTTTTAGCCATTCAATTCTACTTTTGCTTATAAAACTGCTTGTAAATACTCACTGGTCACGGTTTGCTTTTCTTTGGCCAACGCTTTTGGATCCACCTCGACAAACTTTTCATCCGGGGTCACTCTAAACAGTGGCTGACCCTTCTGGACAATCGTACCGTCTCCACCTTCAATGAGAATTTTGTCGATCGTTCCAGAGAAAGGCGCTGGAACTTTATTGAACATCTTCATCACTTCCAGGATAAATAAAGGTTGACCTTTGTCAAAGTGCATCCCTTCGGTTACAAAAGGTGGCATGCCGGGAGCTTCCTGGGCGTAATACATCCCACCGCCCGGAGTGACGATCTCGTCTGCTTTGGTTGCTGGTGGTGGGACTAAGACCTTTTTCATTGCTGCCTGTAGTTCTGGATCGTGCAGGTATTCTGGGATTGTTACTTCCAGGTTATCTTCAACTTTCAAATTGAAGAAATCGGTTTTTTCAGCAATCAGGCAGAGTAGCCCGAGGAGTTCATTGCCTATTTCGTAGCCGGCATGAGCTGATTGGATCTGAGCCCAGGTCTCTGCATCATAACCACCTTGTGGTTTGCTTTTGCTAAGAATGTCATTCAATTTAACGAACTCATCTTTGGTAACAGACAATTTGTTACGTAACTCTGCATAGAATGCCAAGGCATTGTTCAATAGATCACGATCGTGGGTCCAGATAACTTCTGCTGCTGGTACCCCTTTGTGCCAGGTCATATTCAGGTATGCGTAGGTTTCTTCGAGAATGACCAGTGGATTGCAGAGCCAAGTCACTTTTTCATTTTCGATTTTGAATTTGAGTCTGTTGAGGCTTAACCAACCGGATAACAGATGTGGATCATGCAACAACTTTTCCATCGGCCGAGTTAATAATGTCCCTTTACGATCAAGTGTTTCTGACGCAGCCTTAGCGGCTTCAGGATCGTCCGCATAGAGCTTGGCGTAATGCTTTTTCATTGAAATGAACGCATAAACAATATCGAGTTTCAGCGCCTCTTCTTTCAGTTTTCCAACCAGTGTCAGATAGGGGACAACGAAGCGGGTGGTCGGTTTGGCCATGATATTGTTACCAATAAACCAATTGACCAGTCCGTAGTGAAATCCCAGGTTAGTTGCCAGATTAGTCCCACGCAAGACGGTGCTGCACAAAACGTTTGCAAGTCTATTGTAGCTGATACTGCGATCTTCACCCTTGGTTAATAGCAGGGCGATGTTTGAATCATAAGCGCCAGCTAGATGGTAGCGCATGAACTGATTTGTATCCGGATTTGGGGTGCAAATTCCTTGATCGTCCCGAATTTCGCCTTCAATAGGTTTTGACCAGTAGCGAATATATCCGCCAGCGCTTGGTGACAGTGAACTGTCAGTCGCATTGAGCCGAGCTTCAGCTGCGGCTCCAAAACGGGGAACCCGCACCGGGCGTGGCAGCCGTTCTTTGTGTAATGCGAGCAGAGCCATGGCTTCGACCAACGATTCTACGATGAAGAAATCTTTCTTGTCTTTCGGATTAGTGAACTTGAGACTATAGACAAGTTCTGTGACCCGATGTTCAACCTGGATGCGTGTATTAACTTCCATAAAATAATGGCGGCTACCATCGACAATACACTCAAAAGTCGAAGCTGAATCGAGTCCAACTGCTTCGCCAAATCGCTCTGATTCCGCTTCCATCCGCTTGAGGACTTCAAGATCTGCTTCCAGAGCTTTTTGTTGCTCTTTTAGCTTCGCTTTTTTTGCTTTGGCTATTTCAATGTCCAAACTTTCCTGGGTGACTGAAATTTCGAGCAGTTTTTGTTCGTGCATCTGCAACGAACAATCACGACCACCCAGAGCAATACTCCATTTGCCATTGCCGAGGAGTTGAATTTCATTGTGGCGGGTTTGTTCGATATTAAGCTCGATCAGTACGTTCTTATTATCACCAATACCATTGGTTTTAACTTCGTTTAAAATCTCACGGACTAACCCCGGCGCTTCCGCGGCAGCTTTTTTTATCTGTTTTTCAGTTGGATTCTTGGTTGTCAACAGCGAGGCACCAAGAATTCTCTGCCCTTTTCCGCCGCCGCCACCAATTGCTTTTAGCCGGATTCGAGCCCCTGGATAATTTTTGAACATCGCACCACACTCCAGTTCAACTTGAGCACAGAGTTCTTCGATGGAAAAGAGATCAATCCCTTTGTCATAAGAAGCAAAGAGAATTGCATCGGCGAGTTCTTCCAGTGGGATTTTAGAATTATCTAAAATAGCTCTTTCAATTTTCAAATCTTCTGCTTTTGCCAAAGCAACCAACTGATCAAAAGTTTTGTGTTTCTTTAGCAGCGTTCGTGCAGTGACATTGTCGATACCCGGGGTGACAGAAACATCAACTTGCAACGCTGTACGTTTGGCCTCATCCTTCTTTCCTGCGGCACGTTGGGTAGCAGCGCAAGGACCAATAAATATAAGCCCGGCATTCTCTAACGCCGCGACAAATTCATCGTCTTCAGCCATGAAACCATAACCAGAAAAGACTGCGTTGTAACCATTATCCTTTGCAATATCGATGATTTGCTGAATTCTTTCAACCCGTTCTTCTTTTGACGCCCCGGAATAGTCTGGTACCCGATGAACCCGGCTGGTATCAGTTAGCTGACGCAGTTCTGGCGAGAGTGCATTGGGGTAAACGATAGAATCTTTTTCCGAAAGAAGAATGCCAAAATGGCTAATTCCCATCTCGGTGTAGACGTCCATTGCTTCTTTACGTATCGGACCACGACAGACGATGAGAGGGCAGAGTTCTTTGCAGGAGAAGGAACGCACCCATTCGGAGGTGGACTGGTTGAGTCGACGGTCTCTATGGATCAACGGATTGTTTGTATAAAGGTCTGTATTTTTTGCCATGGTTTTAATCTCCACTTCCCATGTGGTTGAAAACATTATCGGAATAAATCTTAGATGCTCAACAGTATTAATGGAATTCGCGTTGGACACCCTGCCATGCTGATGGCTTGTAGTGACGCAGGAAGAAGTTGAGGTTTTCGCCGAGCACCTTACGCAGGTCAGTCGGCATAACCAGTGAGGAGATCGAGCCAAGAGCCAGACCTTCTTTCGGGTTCATCAATTCTTTTTCATAACGCAGATTCAATGCAGCCTCTTCCTGCTTAAGCCATTCAGCGGCTTCTTTTTCTGCGTCCTTTTTGGCATCCTCTCCATCCATGCCGGCCTTGATCCGTTCCAGAGTGCCTGCTGCAATCTGTTGTTTCATTGCTCCACGCAATTTACGCAGTTCAGTTTTATAGACAAATTCTTTACCGGCTGGTCCCATAACCGCGAGACGAGTTGTCGGCAAGGCAAGAACCAGGTCAGCGCCAGTCGGGTAGTTATTGTAGGAAGCATAGGCTCCACCGTAGGCGTTACGCAGAATCAATAAAATCCGTGGGGTACGGACATCAACGATGGAATCAAGCATGGTACGACCAGCCTGTACAATCCCGCGTGCTTCCTGATCGCGACCCGGCAGGAATCCGGTGGTATCTTCCATGAAGATCAATGGAATATTGTAGATGTTACAGAAGCGCACAAAACGGGCAATTTTAACTGCAGAATCACAATCAATCTGACCTGAAGATACTGCTGAGTTGTTAGCGACAAAACCAACTACATTACCGCCTAAACGTCCGAAAGCGGTGATCGCTTCACGGGCGCGGGTCGGTTGTATCTCGAAATAATCGCCATGATCACAGATTTGCTGAATGATAATTGAGACATCAAAAGGAGTATTGAAACCGGTTGGGGAGTTAAAAGCTTTCTTCAACAGGGTATTGATCTCCCAGGTTTTGCGGTCAAGGGGATCACTTGTCTTCTGGAACGGAGCCATACTGTGATTATTATCTGGAACGTAGCTGAGCAGGCGAATCGCAGTCCGTAGTGCGGCTGTTTCATCAGCAACCGTCAGATCTGTTACTCCGGTTGCGGCATGGACTTTTGGACCGCCTAAGTCCTCCGGGGAAATGTCTTCTCCCAGAACTGATTTAACGACGCCAGGTCCGGTCAAGCCGAAAAAGGTGTCTTCTGGCTGAATGACAAAGCTTCCCTGTCGCGGCAGGTAGGAACCGCCACCGGCATTGAAGCCGAACATGCACATAACTGTTGGGACGACCCCACTGATCTTGCGCAGGGCGGTAAAGGCTTCTGCATAACCGTCAAGACCGCCAACACCAGCTGGAACGAAGGCTCCAGCTGAGTCATTCATGCCGATCAACGGGATCCCTTTTTCTCCCGCCATGTACATCAGACGGGCAAGTTTTTGTCCGTTGGTCGCATCGATGGAACCAGCGCGGACGGTAAAATCGTGCCCGTAAAGGGCAACATCGCGACCACCGATATTCAAGATTCCTGTAACCAGTGAGGCGCCGTCCAGGTTCTTGCCCCAGTTCTGGAAGAGGATATTCGGATCACTGTTGGTCAAAACTTTAATCCGTTCCCAGACAGTCATCCGTTTTTTGAAATGCTGTTTTTCAATTTGACCAACCGGAACAGACTTGATCGGACGTTGAATGAGGTCATAACCTTCTTTCATAACTTCTTCATAGGCACCAGCCTGACCCGCAATCTCACCCGGAATGGTGAACTCAACTTCTTCAGTTGTTGCAAGTGGATTTTGCAATGAGGGCTTAATTTTGTTTTTTGACATCTTGGGCATCCCTTTACAAAAAATAATAAATTTTGTCCGACTGAGAGGGTTTCTTAGATATTAGACGGACGGGCATCAGAATTCCTGCTAAAAAAATAAGTGATATTGAAGTTTTGTTAGTCTGAAAATGAAATCATAACGCTGTTTTTACAGTCGCAGACAAACAAAAAAACGGGTAAGTTGTCAAGAAAAATTTTATTTAGGGTAAAAAAATACAGTTTAGGTGTAAAAATGTCAGTAAGGTTGAAACGCTTCTATTTGTGTCCTCTGTCCTGCCTAACGTTTTTGCTATGAATACTATTTTTTCGTTTTGGTCGCTGGCTGCCAAAGAGTTCTTTCGCAACACTTTCTCGTCGGCAAATTTGGAGAGCTTTTAAAACATCCAACCTCATTTCTGGCTGATGGTAGAGTAACAGGGCTTTTTGTAGTCGTTTCTCCCTGGTTGTCCGGGGAACGTGAATCGTTTTACCACTGAATGGATCTTTTCCAGTGTGGTAAATACAAGTGGAAAGGCTTCCTGGTGTGGGGGTGAAATCCTGAACTTGTTCCACTTTCAAGCTGTGGCGTTTCAGGTAGAGGGCGATTTCAATCGTATCTTCTAAGGTACAGCCTGGATGGCTGCTGATAAGATAAGGGACGACCGCCTGGCGTAATCCAAGTTCATGACTGTGTTGTCGAAACTGTTCAAGGAACTTGGTAAAGATTGCCGCACCAGGCTTGCGCATTACTTTAGTTACTTTGTCGCTGGTCGATTCTGGAGCCACTTTTAGCAATCCACCGACGTGGTATTGCAACAGATCGGAGAAGTATTGTTGTTGCTCAGGGAGCAAATCATAGCGAACTCCCGATGCAATAAAAGTATGTTTAATGGTTTTGATCTGGCGGATTTTCCCAAGCAACTTTGTTGCCGGTTGATCAGCAGTGATGAGATTTTTACAAATATCGGGATAGAGGCAGCTGGGTCTTTGGCAGCTTTTTTCTGCCTTGGAATTGCCGCAGCTGAGTCCGTACATATTTGCAGTCGGCCCACCGATATCGCTGATGGTACCTCGGAAATCATCCTGAGAGCTGAGCTGGTCAATTTCCCGGAGAATTGATTTTTCCGAGCGGGACTGAATGGTTTTTCCCTGATGATGGGTGATGGCACAAAATGCACAGCCACCAAAACAGCCACGATGACTGGTAATTGAATAACGAATTTGTTCAAAAGCAGGAATCTTCTCGGTATAGCTTGGGTGTGGTTGCCGGACAAATGGGAGATCGTAAGCTTGATCCAGTTCTTTTTCACTTAAAGGTAGCGCAGGTGGATTGATGATCAGGTTAGCGTTCCCATGTGGCTGCACCAGTACTTTTGCCGAGAAAGGATTTTCTTGCTCACTCGCCAGTTTAAATGCTTGATTGTACTCTTCAGTCGCTTTTGAAACTTGCTCGTATGACGGGAGCCTGATGGCATCAACCAGGCTGGTTTTTATCGTGAAAGCTGTTCCCTTGATCTCCCTCAAGGTTTCAAGTGACTCCCCTTTATCCAGGCGACGAGTTATTTCCAACAGCGCTGTTTCTGCCATTCCATAAATAAGTAGATCGGCTTTACTGTCAATCAGGATAGAACGACGAACTTTGTCGCTCCAGTAATCGTAATGGGCTAACCGCCGTAGACTTGCTTCAATTCCTCCGATCACCGTTGGCAACCCTTTAAATGCACCTTTGACTGCTGCCGTGTAGGCGATGACTGCCCGATTCGGACGTTTGCCGGAAATCCCTCCAGGAGTGTAAGCATCGTTGTGTCTGATTTTTTTTGCTGCGGTGTAATGGTTGACCATGGAATCCATGGCTCCAGCTGAGATTGCCGCAAACAGGCGCGGGCGACCCATAGTGCGGAATGCTGCAGGATTTTTCCAATCCGGTTGGGCGAGGATTCCGACCCGGTAGCCTTTGCTTTCCAGAAGTCGAGCTAAAAGGGCAGAACCGAAGGCCGGGTGATCGATGTAGGCGTCTCCACTGATGAACAGCACGTCAAGTTCATTCCAGCCGCGTTCTTTCATCTCTCTATGGCAGGTTGGCAGAAAAGCTGTTTGCTTCATATGTTGTCGTTGTTTCATATTCGATTCTTCTAAGAGGTACACAGTATGATCAGAGTATCATGATAGCTTACATTTTGTTTAGTCGGGGGAAAGTGTGTCTCCATTATGGGTTGAATTGTATATTTATAGACGGCATGATAGTTATTCTTACTGTTTCAGTCAACAATCTCTGTCAACACATGTTCTGAATAGTCAACAATTACAAAAGTTTAGAAAATTGAAATTTAATGAATCACTGTTACAATTATTCTTGACTATGCTCCATAGGGGGTGTAAATATCACCACATCAGTTACATATTGATATCCATTCTGCATTCAATCAGGGCGGTGAAGTGATGTTTAAAAATGCTTTTTATCTGTACTATGACGGATTTCGGTCGATGGTTGTCGGGCGAACACTCTGGAAGATTATCTTTATCAAGCTGTTTATCATGTTTGCAATTCTAAAACTTTTCTTTTTCCCTGACTTTCTCGCAACAAATTTTGCTACAGATGCTGAGCGGGCAGATCATGTTTTAAATAATCTGACCCGACCTTCATCTGGCAACCATTAATTATTTATTGAAATAACCCTAACCACAAATAAAGGATAGGAGGAAAAAACGTGATTGAGCAGATTGATTTAACCATGGTGAACTGGGCGAGAGCCACGTTTGCCCTGACGGCCATGTATCATTGGATCTTTGTTCCTTTGACCCTTGGCCTCTCTTTTATCTGTGCATTTTTCGAGTCAATTTATGTGAAGACTGGAGATGAGCAGTGGAAGAAATTAACCCGTTTCTGGATGACTCTGTTTGGGATCAACTTTGCTATTGGTGTGGCAACCGGGATTATTCTGGAGTTTGAGTTTGGCACCAACTGGTCGAACTATTCCTGGATGGTTGGAGATATCTTTGGTGCTCCGTTAGCTATCGAAGGACTCGCAGCGTTTTTTCTGGAGGCGACCTTTTTTGCCGTCATGTTTTTTGGCTGGAATCGCGTCTCAAAGAAAGCTCACCTTTTTGCGACCTGGATGGTGGCGGTCGGTTCCAACCTTTCCGCTGTCTGGATTCTGATTGCTAATGGCTGGATGCAGAATCCGGTCGGGATGAAATTCAATCCAGATCTGGCACGATTTGAAATGACCGACTTTGGCGCACTGGTTTTCTCCCCTGTTGCGATCAGCCACTTTGTCCATGTGACCAGCTCTGCTTTTCTTTATGCCTCATTATTTGTAGTTGCTGTTTCCAGCTGGTATCTGCTGAAAAAACGCCATATCCAATTTGCTAAGCGCTCCCTCACGGTTGCCTGTACTTTCGGTCTATTGGCATCGCTTTTTGTTGCTTATACTGGAGATGAACACGCTTACCACGCTGCCAACGTTCAGCCGATGAAATTAGCGGCAATGGAAGGGCTCTATGATGGAGAAGCTCCTGCTGGTTTGGTTGCTGCGGGATTGTTGAACTTCAGTAAGAAGCCTGGAGACGATGAAGATTCATTTATTTTTAAAGTTAAAATTCCCATGGTGTTATCACTGTTGGCTAACCGGGATATCAATAGTTTTGTTCCCGGAATAAACGATCTTGTTTACGGTAATACTGCAGAGAATATCATGGGGGTAGAAGAAAAAATGGTACGCGGTAAGCTCGCTGTTGCCGGGTTGGGTGACTATAAAGCAGCCCAGAATGTGGGTGATCAGCTTGCTGCAAGTAAAGCATTAACCCTGTTTGAGAAAAATAGTGATTATCTTGGTTATGGTTACCTTGATTCTGCTGAGCAGGCAGTTCCCTATGTCCCGCTGATTTTTTACTCTTTCCGGGTCATGGTGGGGCTAGGAACATTCTTTATTTTCTTGTTCGCGGCCTATCTCTATTTGCTTTATAAGGATCAACTTGAGAAGCAGCCACTTCTATTGAAGCTGGGCGCCTTCTCATTCTTCCTGGGGCTCGTTGCCCACGAAGCTGGTTGGATTGTCACCGAAGTTGGTCGTCAACCCTGGGCGATTCAGGATCTGCTACCGGTCACTATTGCCCGATCCAATCTCGACGCAGGAACTGTCGAAGTGACTTTCTTTATGTTCCTTATTCTGTTTACCGCTTTGCTGATTGCCGAGCTTAAAATAATGACCAAGCAAATTTCTATTGGTCCGGAAGGAGATTGACTATGTTTGGCAGTTTAGATTGGTCAACTTTACAGCAATTATGGTGGTTTATTACTACTCTGGTTGGATCTTTGTTTATTTTTCTGACCTTTGTCCAGGGTGGACAAACCCTCCTTTCAACTCTTTCTCTGACTGAAGATGAGAAAATTCTGGTGGTTAACTCTCTCGGTCGAAAGTGGGAACTCACGTTTACGACTCTGGTTATGTTCGGCGGTGCTCTCTTTGCGGCATTCCCACTTTTTTACGCAACCAGCTTTGGCGGTGCTTACTGGGTCTGGATTCTCATCTTATTTACTTTTATTATCCAGGCGGTCAGTTATGAGTATCGGCGTAAGCCCGATAATTTTCTTGGCAAAGGAGTCTATGACGCCTTCTTGTTTATTAATGGTTCAATCGGCATTTTGTTGATTGGAATTGCAGTCGGAACCTTCTTTACCGGGTCTAATTTTACTCTTAATGATTATAATCTGGTGTTCTGGGATCATCCGTTGCGTGGTTTGGAGGCTGCTTTCAGTTTCTTCAACTTAAGTTTTGGTCTATTTCTGGTTTTTCTGGCACGAACTCTTGGAGCGCTCTATCTGGCCAATAACCTGGGACATGAAACTTTGGTTGCAAAGTTGAAGAATTCTTCTTTCAATAACTTGCTTTGTGCCTTGCCATTTCTCCTTTATGTTCTCATCAATCTTATTCTGATGGATGGTTATGCGGTCAATCCAGCCGATGGTACGGTTGTGCTGGAGGCGAATAAATACCTGCATAATCTATTGCAGATGCCATTGAATCTGATCTTGCTATTGGTTGGTCTGATTCTGGTTGTATTTGGCGTGGTACTGAATCGTTTTACCGCCTCTGTCCGTGGAATCTGGTTGTCAGGGCCAGGGACGGTTCTAACTGGTCTGGCTCTCTTTTTTCTGGCGGGCTACAATAACACTGCTTTTTATCCATCGAAGATTGATCTGAATAGCAGCTTGACTATTTATAATGCATCCAGCAGTCATTATACTTTAACGGTGATGACTTATGTTGCTTTGCTGGTTCCGGTTGTCTTGGGTTATATTTCCTGGACGTGGAGGCAGATGGACAGCAAGAAGCTGACATTGGAAGAGCTTGCTGCGGATAAGAAGAGTTACTAACAGGAGGAAACTATGATTCCGTTGATATTATGGGTGTTGCTTATTGTTGCATCTTACTTTGGTTCAGTGAAATTGCTCAGCCGGTTTAATTTATTATAAACGAGCAGTATTTGATGACATAAAAAAAGAGCCTCGCTTCAATCGAAACGAGGCTTTTTTTGTGTGCTAACGGCTGATCTAACAGCCGCTACAACCGCTACCGCAACTATTTCCAGCAACTGCAGCAATGGAAAAGCCTTCCCCATAAGAGTTGCTGATGTAATCAATTTGACTTTCCTTGGCATGCGGAAGGACATTTTTATCAATTAATAAGTCAATCTCATTGATAGTATAGAGATCTTCTTCTTTTTTTGACTCGTCCAGAGTCAATCCCAGACTGGGACCGCCTCAGCCAAAGCCTTCAAAAACGACCCGGAGAAATTTCCCCGAATGTTCCTTCATCAGCTCCTTGAATTTTTCGCGTGCTGTGTCTGTCATTGTTAGCATGTTTGCTGTTCTCCTTTTTTTGCTTTACTGTTAATTTTCTCTGAAATGTGGGGAAGATATTTCCTCATGACCAATTAAATAGTTGTGGATGGACACGCCATCCTCAACTAACCTCAAGTAAAGCCGCTTCCCGCAGGAGCACTACAGGAGCTGCTACTGCTTGAAGCTGCGACAGATGTTAATGAGACTGTTCGTGGCGCTGGTTTTCCACAACTGGGGCAAGGGATGTCAGCAAGTGGTTTACGTTGAATTTTTTCAACTGATTTGCCACAATACATACAGTGATATTCGAAAATTGGCAACTGATTCACCTCCGTCTGGTTGATCTTTATACATTCAAGAAACCATATATCAATTTCTGCTTGGTGGCAAGCCTGAAAATTATTAAAAAAACAGTTTCCCCGCTGAGGTTGTTGAATTAAACTGTAGAAATACAACGTTTTATTATTCTTATGGAGGATTAAATGGCTGTGGAGTTAATCTTAACCCGAAAAGAAAATCACATTGGTTTTATCACCTTGAATCGCCCTGAGGCGATGAATACGTTCACTCCTGAATTTGCTGATCAATTGGATCAGGCTCTGTGGGCTATGGAAAAAGACGATGATGTCAGGGTGATTGTCATTAATGCTAATGGAAAACATTTCTGTACTGGCATCTCCCTTGATCAGTTCAATAATAAAACTCATCAGGAATATAGGAAATTTTTGTATGGTATCGACGCATTTTATCATACTCTTGATAAATTGAATAAACCGACAATTGCTTCGGTGCATGGTTTTGCCCTGGCGAATGGAGCTGGTCTTTCCTTTGGTTGTGACATGACTGTTGCTGCAGAAACAGCTACTTTTGGTACAACTGCAATCAATGTCGGTTTGATTTGTCTTGGCCCTGCGGCACCGATGATGAAGATTCTTGGCAAGAAGAAGACTATGGAAATGGTGTTGACCGGGGATATGATCAGTGCTGTCGAAGCTGAACGGTTAGGTCTGGTCAACAAGGTTGTTGCCGCTGAGGATCTTGCAGCTGAAACGCTGAAATTGGCAGAAAAATTGGTCTCCAAAAGTCCGATTGCGCTACGTATCGGTAAGGAAGGGCTTAAGCGTCTGCAAGATGTTCCTTACCATCAAGGGTTGGATAGTATGGACGACCTCTTTGCTGCTCTCTGTGCTACTGCTGATGCAGAAGAGGGAGTTAAGGCATTTTTAGAAAAACGAGCACCGAATTGGAAAGAGTGCTGATGGCGTTGCAAAAAGTCCGCCTGGCAGATCGAAATTTTTGCTTAGCCATCGTATTTGTTTTTGCAACATGCTGGTAAAAACTATAGACTTCTCGTCCAAGCCTTTCAGTTGCTATTTTATTCCCTTCTCCCTGAGGGAGAAGGTGCCCGTCAGGGCGGATGAGGGGGGGGGCGTTATCGCTGGAATTTCTCCTCACCCGACGCTTCGCGCCACCCTCTCCCAGGGGGAGAGGGGATGGTTTTTGATCGTTTTTGCAAGAGCATTCATGGTTTTTATAAGAACAACTGGTAGGCTGGATCGGTCGTTTCCTCAATATAGCGGTAGCCAAGCTCATCGAGAAACTGTTTTAACGATTGTTCATTCTGGTTCGGTATTTCCAGTCCGATTAATACCCGACCGAATTCTCCTCCCTGGCTGCGGTAATGAAACAGTGAGATATTCCAATCTTCCCCCATGTCAGCTAGAAACTGGGTCAACGCACCGGGACGTTCAGGAAACCAGAAGCGGAACAGTCGTTCACGGGTTGCTTCGGCTGAACGACCACCGATCATGTAGCGAAGGTGGGTTTTGGCCAGTTCATTATCGGTCAAGTCGATGGTTCGGTAACCATCCTGATTGAGGCGTGTAGAAAATTCTTTACGTACTTCACCGTTACCGATAGAAACCCCTAAAAATAGCTGAGCCTGGCTGCGATCTGCGAGCCGATAATTGAACTCTGTAATATCGATTGTGTCGAGAAGGTGACTACAAAAATGCCGTAAAGCACCTGGTTTTTCAGGAATGGTGACAGCAAAAAGTGACTCACGACCTGCTCCGGTTTGAGTCCGTTCTGAAATGTAACGAAGCCGCTCAAAATTCATGTTAGCGCCAGAGTTAATTGCAACCAGAGTCTGATCTGTGATGCCGTGGGTTTGGATGTATTGCTTAAGTCCAGCTACACCCAAAGCTCCGGCAGGTTCAACTATTGATCGGGTCGCCTGGTAAATTGACTTGATCGCGCCACAAAGCTCATCTGTGTTAACGCGGATAATTTTATCAACATGCTGGCGACATAGATCAAAAGTGAGTTTGCCAACTTTTTGCACTGCTACACCATCGGCAAAGATGCCCACCGACTTTAAAGTAACCCGTTTGTTGGCTTGCAAGGATTGATACATGGCATCACTATCAACGGGTTCGACCCCGATCACTTTAATTTCTGGTGACAGAGCTTTCAGGTAGGTCGCTATCCCAGAAATCAGCCCTCCACCACCAACCGGAACAAAGACAGCATCAAGTTTTCCAGCTGTTTGACGGAGTAATTCATCTGCAACCGTTCCTTGACCGGCAATGACCAGTTTATCGTCAAAAGGATGGATGTAGGTCATCCCCGTTTTGTTGAGTATCTCTTTACAGCGTTCAGCCGCTTCGGAATAATTATCTCCATACAGGACGATTTCTGCGCCAAAAGCTTTAACTGCTGCAATTTTAATCTGCGGTGTGGTGACGGGCATCACAATGAGAGCTTTTAAACCGAGTTTTTGCGCTGAGAAAGCAACCCCCTGGGCGTGATTTCCAGCTGATGCGGTAATCACCCCTTGCTCTTTTTCCGTGACAGAAAGGTGGGCAATCTTGTTGTAGGCGCCACGCAATTTAAAAGAAAAAACCGGCTGCAGGTCTTCCCGTTTGAGAAGAATCCGGTTGTTTAATTCGGTTGAAAGGGTCTGCGCTTCTTCAAGGGGGGTTTCAATGGCTGCTTCATATACCTTGGATGTCAAAACATTTTTGATTGTCTGTTGCATATTCTGATTATTCCCTTTCAATGTGCTGAATAATTTGTTCAATGCGGCTCTTGCAAAACCCTTTAAAGTCCAGTGACCGTCATTTCCGCGCAGGCGGAAATCCAGAGATTTCCTTGGTTCATCAAAAAAAACTGGATCCCCTTTTCCCGAGGATGGAACTTTTGCAAGAGGTACAATTTTAGCCTCTATGCGAAATTTCCGGATAAATGATATACTGGTTGCCATGAAAAAGCTGCATGTTTTTAATTACCGGGATCGACCGCAGGCTGGATTGCTCAAAGAGATCCTTGCTCAGGAGGGGATAGAATGTATTCTGCGTAACGATCAGCTTTCATCAGCTCTTGGAGAAATACCTTTTACCGAATGTTATCCTGAACTTTGGGTGGTTGATGACGAGACCTTTCCCCGTGCCCGGACATTTCTCAAATCCTGGTTGAAGAGTGACCTGGCAATATCTGATCCCTGGTTGTGTCCGGTTTGTGGTGAACAGATTGAGGGGCAATTTGGTGCTTGTTGGTCCTGTGGGGAGCTACGAGAGCCGCTGTAGCTTCGATTTCCTTTCTCGATTCGGATTCGGAAAATTCACTAAAATATGCAGGTCAAAACTAATTATTTTATGCCCTTGGAGCAAACTCATCATGCTGGAAATTATTATCGATACAAATCTGTGTTGTGGAAGTTCTGAATGTATAAAAGTTTGTCCAGAGAATGCGATCCGTCTGGTCGATGGAAAAGCGGTTCTGGATGCTGCCAAATGTGATTCAGATGGTCTTTGTATCCCGGCATGCCCCAAAGGAGCGATTGACTATGAAGATGATTATGCCGATGTCGGATGTGGTTTCTAACGCTCAATCAACAATCACTCTGATGGGAATATCCAATGATCTTATCTGGTAAAGAAATAGCAAACAGGATTGATGGTGATATTATTATCAAGCCTTACAACAGCGATAGACTTAATCCCAACAGTTATAATCTGTCATTGCATAATGAACTGGTTGTATACAGTGATTCTCTGCTCGACATGAAAAAGGACAATCCCTATCAGCAGATCATGATTCCTGCTGACGGGTTGCTTTTAGAGCCCAACCGGTTGTATCTGGGAAGAACGGTTGAGTACACTGAAACGGATAATCTGGTGCCAATGCTGGAGGGACGGTCTTCAATTGGTCGACTTGGATTGTTTATCCATGTGACGGCAGGGTTTGGCGATGTCGGATTCAAGGGATTCTGGACGTTGGAAATATTTTGTGTCCAACCGATCAGGATCTATGCCGGAGTTGAGATCTGTCAGGTTTATTATCATACCCTGGAAGGGGAGCACGAAAACTATTCCAGTGGAAAATATCAGAATAATCAAGGAATTCAGACGAGTCTTTTGTTCAAGGATTATGAATTAAAAAAATAGGGGGGGATCTCATGGCGGATCAAGCAAAGAAAAGTGGATTTTCGGGGATACAGGTGTTTGGCATCGTTGTTCTGGTGATGGTATTGACCATTGTCGGAACAATTTTTGCGACCAGAACCTGGTTGTTTCCCCGTTCTTTTACCCCGGTGGTGTTAAGCCAGCAGGAAGAGACACAGCTGGAGAATAAATTGCGACAATTTGACATGATTATCAGCCTGACAGCAGAGTCCCGTCGACAAAATAATCAACAGTCAAGAAATATTCAGGACAATCCTGATAAGAAATTGCCGGATGGCAGTCTCAAACCTGAAGTCTATAGTGAAGAGGGGGCATCCAGGGAGATCTCTCTGAGTGAGCGGGAAATTAATGCCTTACTGGCAAAGAATACCGATTTAGCTGACAAGCTGGCTATTGATCTGTCCGACAGTTTGGTTAGTGCGAAGCTGTTGATCCCGGTCGATCCTGATTTTCCTATGTTCGGTGGTAAAACCCTGCGAGTCAGGGCAGGTGTCGAGCTTGCTTATCGTGAGACCCGACCCGTGGTGAAGATCAGGGGTATTAGTCTCATGGGGATCCCTGTTCCGGCGGCATGGATGGGTGGTCTTAAAAATATCGATCTGATTGAGCAATTTGGCACTGATGAAGGATTCTGGAAGGCATTTTCCGCCGGCGTCGAATCTATCACCGTTCAGGATGGTCGACTGCATATTCAACTCAAGGAATGAGAGGATTTCCTGAATGGGTCACATCTGAACTGTCAGACGGTAAGGGATACCCAAAAATGGCACAAGTCTAACCAGCATTGCAGTAAACTTGGGACTGTCCCCAGACCCATCGGGGGCTGTCCCGAAGTTTACGATCCACGAAGAACTGCGGTGATTCGCACCGCAAAAACCTGGGACAGCCCCCGTGCGGGGACAGTCCCGTATATGCTGCCATTTACCCTTAAGCCATTCGAGACACCCAATAGATGCCCAGAGATTTTTTTATCAGATTATTACTTTGATTGTCGTATGTCCGTTCCTGGGAAAAATTGACGGCACCAACTATTATATGTATAATAATCAATACAATTAATTGTTACGAGAGGAATCCTGTATGCAGGTTTTAAAAACTACATTTACATTGCCAGATTATCTGGTCGGGGAACTTTCTGATTTTGCTGAGGAACTTGGCGAAAAGAAAAGTCATCTGGTGGCAGAGGCATTAAGCCAGTATTTTGATACTCTTGATTTGCAACTGGCACTGAAGCGTTCGCAAGAGGTTCGGGATGGCAAGGTCGAGATGATAAGTCTTGATGCGGTTAAAGAAGAACTGGGACTGTAATGTCTTATTCTCTGTCATTTCACCCGGCAGCAAATAAAGAGCTGAGTAAACTTGATCACCAAGCGCGGTTATTTATCGTAAAATCGTTATCACTTTTTATCGATGCGTATGATCCTGGCTATGAAACTGAATTGATACAACGGTCTAAAATAAAAAAACTTAAGGGCGAATGGCAGGGGTTTTACCGTTTAAGATTACGTAACTATAGAGTTATTTATGAAAAGATTGATGACCAATTGATTATCCATATCATTAGAATTGCACATCGTAAAAAAGTATATCGTTCCTGAATGTGTGGACTCTTTTCGTAATAATTCAGAATGTTCCGCTTTTATCCCCATTTTTAAAGTGCTATTTTCTGCCGGTATGCTTGGCTAATATCTTTTACCCTTTGAACTGACCGGATCCTCCACCATGAATTCAAAACAAAAAACTCCCGAAACAATCTACCTGAAAGACTATAAAACTCCTGCCTATCTGGTTGAACAAGTCGACCTGAAATTTGAGTTGGAGGACTCTGCAACGCGGGTCACTTCAACTCTGCAAATGTCTCTGAATCCTGACCGGAACGGCATACCGGAACCTCTGGTTCTGCATGGTGAACAATTACAACTGCTTGAGGTTAGATTGGATGGCAAGATGCTGACATCAGCTGATTATCAGCAGGATGATGTCAGTTTGCAGATCGCTACGATGCCGGAAAAATTCACCCTTGAAATAAAAACACAAATTAATCCGATCAATAATACTGCGCTGGAAGGTCTGTATCTGACCAGCGGAATTTTTTGTACCCAATGTGAGGCGCAGGGGTTCCGTCGAATGACTTACTATCCCGATCGGCCGGATGTGCTGGCTCGTTTCCGGGTGCGCATTGAGGCGGATAAAAGATATCCGGTTCTGCTTAGCAATGGGAATCTTCTGGAACAGGGGGAGTTACAGAATGGCCGCCATTTTGCGGTTTGGGAAGATCCTTTTTTTAAGCCCAGCTATCTGTTTGCCCTTGTTGCGGGTGATCTGGTCTGTCTGGAAGATCATTACACCACCATGTCGGGTCGTGATGTGCTGCTGCAGATTTATGTCGAAGAGCGTAACAGCAATTATTGTGATCATGCCATGCTCTCGCTGAAAAAATCTATGCAGTGGGATGAGGAAACCTTTGCGCTGGAATATGACCTTGATCGTTTTATGCTTGTTGCTGTTGATGATTTTAATATGGGGGCGATGGAAAATAAGGGACTGAATATCTTCAACTCCAAGTATGTATTGGCACACCCGGAAACGGCGACCGATGCTGATTATCTGGGGGTTGAATCGGTGATCGGACATGAATATTTTCACAACTGGACAGGCAATCGGGTGACCTGTCGGGATTGGTTCCAACTCAGCTTGAAAGAGGGTTTGACGGTTTTTCGTGACCAGCAGTTTTCTTCTGCTATGAATTCGGCAGCGGTTAAGCGGATTGATGATGTCCGAATCCTGCGGCAATTTCAATTTCCTGAAGATGCCGGGCCGATGGCACATCCAGTTCGACCTGCGTCTTATCTGGAAATCAATAATTTTTATACCACCACGATTTACAACAAGGGTGCTGAAGTTATCCGAATGATGCAGACCCTGCTCGGTAAGGAAAAATTTATTGCAGGAGTGCAACTTTATCTCAATCGACATGATGGTCAGGCGGTTACCTGCGATGATTTTGTCGCGGCAATGGAGGATGCCGGGAATATTGATCTCACAACCTTCAAACGTTGGTATTCACAGGCCGGAACTCCACAGGTGAAGATTCAGCAGAATTACGATGCTGCTCTGCAGATTTTGACCCTGGAAATATCTCAAAGTTGTCCATCAACCCCGGGTCAGAATAAAAAACAACCGTTTCATATTCCGCTGGCGGTCGGCTTGATGAATGATGTGGGAGAAGATATTCAACTCCAATTATCAGGGGAGACCCAGCCCGGTGATACAACCCGGGTTCTTGAGCTGACTCAGCAGACACAGAGATTCTCATTTGTTGGTATTGATCAACCACCGACCCTTTCCCCTTTGCGGGGATTTTCTGCACCAGTTCGTTTGCAGTCTGATTTTGCTGATGAAGAACTGGCGTTTCGTATGGCTCACGACAGCGATTCCTTTAACCGTTGGGAGGCTGGACAGACTCTGGGATTAGGTGAATTATTGCGGATGTACAATGCTCATGAGCAGGGGAAGCCATTTTCTTTGCAGCCAATTTTTATTGACACCTGGGAAAAGGGGTTGGCTGACTGTCGGGTTGATCAGAGTCTGCTGACGCAACTATTGACTCTGCCAAGCGAGCAGTATCTGGCTGATCAGTTGGATACCTTTGATCCACAGATTGTCAGGAATGTCCGTGATCATGCCATTTGTCAACTGGCACAAGAGAACCGAACCCTCCTGCTGCAACGTTATAGAGGTTGTTTCACAGACGAGGGTCACTATTCTCTCGACCCTGCTGCGGTCGGTCGGCGTAGTTTGGGTAATTTCTGTCTTTCATTGTTGATGCGCCTGGATCTAGCGGAGCTGAACAAGCTGTGCCTGAAGCAGTACCGGACTGCGACAAATATGACCGATCGGCTGGCAGCTTTTTCCCTGCTGGTGGATAGCTCTGTGGACGAACGGCAGGAGATCATTGGTGATTTTTATCAACAGTGGAAAAAACATCCGTTGCTGCTTGATAAATGGTTCAGTATCCGGGCATTATCACATCGCACCGAAACATTTTCTGAGCTGGAAGATTTGTTGCTCCACCCTGATTTCAGCTTGAGTAATCCGAATCGGGTGCGGGCGTTACTGGGGGCTATGTCACAGAATCTGGCAGTTTTCCATCGTCCCGATGGTGCCGGGTATCAATTGCTGGTAGATCAGATCCTGCTGCTTGATCAGCGTAACCCGCAGGTTGCTGCACGGATGGCATCACCGCTGACGCGCTGGCAACGGCTGGAACCGAAACGTCGGGAGTTGTTAAAGCAAGAACTTTACCGTTTGCAGCAGGCGGATTTATCCAGAGATCTCTATGAAATTATCAACAAAAGTTTACAGTAAACCACCATGCACTGAAAGTGCATGGGTTTGAATCGGGACCGAAAGTCCCTTAGAATCAAAACCAAAGATCGTCATCCTCGCGAATGCGGGGATCCAGAACTCACGATAAACCCTGGATTCCCGCCTTCGCGGGAAAGACGAAATATGAGGTGCACCTGAAAGGCTTGGACTAAAGTCCATAGTTTTCACTAGCGTGATGGAACAATAAAATTGGAGAAAAAAGTGAGTGATTTTACTATAATTGGCTGTGGAGATATTGGCTTTCGGGTTTCCCGGGAGCTGATCAAGCAGGGTCATCATGTTCAGGCAACAATCCATTTTGCAGAGAGTGTCAAGGCTCCACAGTCGGCAGGTATCGAAACGGTTATTGCTAATTTTGATTATCGCGAGGATGTCCCCGAAATTTTTTTTCATGGACAGCAGCTTTTTTATTTCATGCCGCCTCAGGGCGGGGGCTCCAGTGATTACCGAATGTTGAACTTCTGTCGGCTTTTATCTCCAGATAATTATCCAGCTAAAATTGTTTATATCAGCACCAGTGGCGTTTATGGAGATTGTGGTGATGATCTGGTAACAGAAGAAACACCTATCAACCCGCAGACCAGTCGGGCAAAACGTCGGGTCAGTGCAGAGCAGCAATTGCAGGAACAAGCGGATAAACTAGGTTTTGATCTGGTGATTCTGCGGGTGACCGGCATCTATGGTCCGGGGAGGTTGCCGCTCTCTCAGTTAAAAATTGGGCATGAAGTGTTGAAACCGGAAGATGCACCAAGAACTAATCGAATTCACAGTCTCGATCTGGTACAGATTTGTCTGGCCGCAATGGACAAAGGTGTCGATGGTGATATTTTTAATGTTTGTGATGGTCAGGAAAGTAGTATGAGCCAGTATTTTATGGCTGTTGCGGAGATGTACAAATTGCCACAACCCAGGCAAATAAGTTGGGCTGAGGCAGAAAAAGTGATGAATCCGTTAACCTTCTCTTTTTTAAAGGAATCACGACAGATGTCGAATCGTAAAATGTTAGAAGAGCTGGACATTGAATTGCGATATCCAACCCTTGAACAGGGGTTATTTGCCTGTCGAGCGGTCTTATGATCAGTCAGGTTGCAATATCTACCGTTCGTCCTGTTGCCGGTTTTCTTCGAGGTTTCAGTTATCCGTTGCGAGCTGTTAAACTTTTTCGACGTAACCCCGGGTTGTTGAAATATCTGGCTATCCCTTTTTTTATTAATCTGTTTGTATTTACTGCAACGGTTTATTTTGGACTTGATCTGTTTCAAGGGATGCTGGAAACCTACGCACCCAGCACCGAAGTATGGTACGGGGTTCTGCTCTATTATCTCGCTTGGATGGTTGCTTCACTGCTGACTGCCGTTATTGTTTTCTTTTCATTTACCATTATTGGCAACTTGATTGCTTCCCCATTTAATGAACTTCTTTCTGAACGAACTGAAGCGTTAGTCACTGGATCACTGGCCGATAAACCTTTCAGCTTACGGCGTTTTTGGCGAGAGTCCGGGTACGCGGTTATTGTTGAAATTAAGAAGCTGGTGGTCTTTGTTGTTTGTATGGTGCTGCTGTTTGGGATTAATTTTATTCCCGGGATTGGCTCGTTGATCTACGCTGTTCTGGCTCCAGCTTTTACCCTTTTTTTCCTTACTGTCGAGTATATGGCCTTTGTTTTAATGCGTAAACAACTGAGCTTTTCTGCACAACGGCGCTATATTTTTAAACATCCGATCCTGATGTTTGGTTATGCATGTGGGGTTTTCTGTATGCTGGCGATCCCTTTTGTTCAATTTTTTTGTATTCCACTGGCAGTGGTTGGTGCCACTTTGTTGTGGTGCGATTTTCCTCGGGCTACGGCAACAAATTGAGGCTAAAACCAGTGGAAATCCAATGAATATGAGATTAATATAAGTTCATGGTTGCTGCCCGATTTAAATTGAGCTAAACTGCTTACCTATTTTGATGATGTCAGGGAGACTGTCGGACTTTACAAGAATCTACTGCTAAATAGCCTGATTGGTTCATATTCCCGTATATTTTCGACTGATAGCGGTGCTATCAGCTCTCAAATCTACGAAAATCTGTCCTCAATCAGACAATTTCTCGCTACGATCCGCAAAGCCCGACAGCCCCCGAGCTTTTACTGAATCCAGGGAGGTTTCAGTCCAATGAGTCCAGCGAGCAGACCAGGGAAAACAAAATTTCAGTTAGATTTGCGCCGTCATTTACGTGAGCATTACGTTAACGAAAATCTGACCCATTTGATTTGTGAGATTGCTGAAGCTTCTAAATATATTATTCACTCAATCAGTACGGGTGATCTGGGAGTGGCAGGAACCTCCAATTTATATGGTGAACAGCAACTGGCACTGGATGTTCTTGCAGATCGAATCATGCGTAAGAGGCTTGATCATTCTCGCGTGGTTGCAAATATGATGTCGGAAGAGATGGATGAAATAATTCCGGTTTCGCCAGACTGTGATGGGAAATATTCGGTTGCCTTTGATCCTCTGGATGGATCTTCTCTGGTTGACGTCAATCTCGCAGTTGGTACCATTGTTTCAATTTTTGAAGGATGTGACCTGCTGCAACCCGGACGTAAGCAGGTTGCGGCTGTGTATATCCTTTATGGGCCACGTACGACATTAGTTTACAGTGTCGGTAAGGGAGTTCATGAATTCGGCATGAATATGCTGAGGGAGTTTACGCTGTTGCAGGAGAATATTACTCTCCAGCCACAAGGAAGTCTTTATTCTCCCGGAGGACAACGGAATCTTTATACTCCTGGTGTTGAGGCGTATATTGCCAAATTGGAAGATCGCGGCGTCAAGTTGCGTTACAGTGGTGGGTTTGTCCCCGATATCAATCAGATATTACTTAAGGGACAGGGCATTTTCTTTTACCCGCACTTGAAGAATCAGCCCCAGGGGAAATTAAGATTGCTGTTTGAATTGAGTCCGATGGCTTTCATAATTGAACAGGCTGGGGGTGCTGCCTCTAATGGGCACCAACCGATTCTAGACCTGCAGCCACAACAAATTCATGACCGCTCACCGGTCTTTATTGGGTGTAAGAAGGATGTTGCCATGGCTGAAGAGTTTATCCGCAAGCTGGAAACCGGCAAGGGCAGCACAGCTGAAAAGAAAGCGAAAACCTGATCAGTTTGAATCGATTGACTTAATTTATTAGTGACCCACGCACCTTGGGAGATTTTTCATAGAGTAACGATAGGAAAATATATCGCTTCGCGATCACCCCCATCCCAACCTTCCCCCATCAAGCGGGGAAGGAGTTAAAATCCCCTCCCCCCGACTTGTGGGGGAGGGTTAGGGAGGGGGGAAGGTTCAAATTGAGCACTGCTTTTGACATCGTGTGATTTCAGGTGCTTATGTTGAAGTTACTCCTAAGCTGCAACGGAGGAGGGGGACATGCAGCCGATATATATTGCTCTCGCTGCAATGATTGCCGGACTCTCTCTGGCACCTGTCTATACGTTCCCGCATTTTTCTGCTTGGTTGTTTGGTTCATTTTCCGGCCTGCTATTTTTTCTGCTGCGTAGACACCGCCGTGTCGCATTGGTCTTACTCTTTCTCTCCATCGCGGTTTTTTCAAATCTGCGTTATCCACAGCAATTTCCATCCCGACAAGACATCGTTTATATCGATCATTTAGCGCGAAAAGTAACTTTGACTGGCATGTTGACCGATATCCGCCAACTCACCGAAGGGCGGAGCTGGATCGAATTACTAGTCGATTCGGTCACCATAAAAGGTCATCCGATCCCACTGGAAGCTCCTTTGCGGGTGCGGCTCTATATGGGGGAGGGGACTGATCAATTGTTTCCAGGTGATGTTATTCGCTGCAAAAGTCGAATGCGACAGCCACGCCTTTTCGGGACTCCGGGGGAATTTAACTGGCCACGTTACCTGGCAAGCCAACATATCGATATGACTGCCTGGGTAAAAAATCCTGAAAAAATAAAACTTCTGGAGCGAAAAAAGAGTTTTCCCCACCGACCGATAGTGCAATGGCGGAGCAGAATTGCCACTAACATTCAGCGAGTGATGCCAGAAGATCGTGCCCCCCTGGTCAGAGCTCTGGTGTTGGGCGAGGGGCGAATTATTCCTGATCCTATCCGCAAAACTCTGGCAAAAAGTGGTATCAGTCATCTCTTTGCCATCTCTGGGCTTCATCTTGGGATGATTGGGTTACTCGGTTATCGACTTCTGCTTGTCTTCTATCGTCGTTCTCCCCGGTTACTTGACTGGCAGCCCCCGCAACGGCTACTCCCACTCGTCTTGCTGCCCTTGTTGCTTGGTTATCTGCTGTTGACAGGAGATGCTGTTTCGACACGCAGAGCTTTTGTTCTGGCTGCGGTGGGAACCGGGTTTTTGTTCTGGCGCTATTATGTCAACCCACTCTTGCTGTTGGCGTCCATTGCATTGCTCTCTCTACTGATTAACCCGCTGCTTCTTTGGCAGGCGGGCTGGCAGCTCTCTTTTTCTGGCGCAGCAGGGATTCTTCTCTGGCGACCATTGTGGCAAAAAATAGGCCGTCATCAAGTTGTCTATCTACGTTATCCCCTGCAACTTTTTCTGGTGACCGTTGCTGCAATGTTGGCAACCTTGCCACTGGTTCTGTTTAATTTTCATCTCTTTGCCCCGATTGGAATCCTGGCTAATCTCGTCTGTGTCCCAATTGTAACTCTCCTCGCTTTACCGATCGGATTTTCCGGGTTGCTGTTTTTCCCACTTTTCCCTCAATTGTCAGAACTGTTATTTCAGCTTTGTGGCTTATTGCTAGACTACGTATTGTCGCTGGCCAGATGGCTTACGGCACTCCCCGGTCTTGGTGGTACTTATTTGTTTCTATCCCACTGGCAAATCCTGGCCGTTGCCTTGTTGGTCATTCTGTTGCTTTTATCCGCACAACTAGCGAAACTGAACTTGTTACGATTTGGAGCCGTCAGTGTTTTGTCTGCGGTCGTATTGTGGCAATTCCCTTTCGCCCAAGCTCACCCGGTTTTATTAACCATGTTCAGTGTTGGTCAGGGTGAATCGATGCTGCTGCAAAATAACAAGGGGCAAGCTATTTTGATCGATGGTGGTGGGTTTTACAGCGACAGGTTTGATGTTGGTGAGCGTTTGCTGGCTCCGGCCTTTGCGGAGTTAGGAGTGACCCAGTTGGATGCTGTTGTTTTGACCCACAATGATCTGGATCACCGTAAGGGTCTTATTTTTATTCTTGATCATTTTCCGGTGCGGGAATTTTTGAGCGGACAATCATTAGCTGCTTTGCCTGCCCGGTTACAGAATGTTTTGCGCAAAAACTCTATTCCAGTCAGGATTCCCCCTGCAGGTTGGAGCAGGAGCTCTCTGTGGACTTCCTGTCCTCTCTATATATTTAACGGTACCGCTCCGGGGATGAGTGATAATGATTCTTCTTTGGTGATGTATCTTAACCAGGATCGAAAGAATAGCTTGTTGTTAACGGGGGATCTGGAAAAGCAGGGAGTTCTAAAGCTCCTTGCTGCGGGATTGCCCGGATCGGTATCATTGCTAAAATTACCCCACCACGGCAGCAAATTCTCTGCGAATGACCGTCTTATTGATCAACTCATCCCCCAAATGTGTCTGGTTTCAGTTGGTTATCAAAACAGTCACCATTTGCCGGCCAATCAGGTTGTTGACTATCTGCAAACAAAGAACATCCCCCTCTATCGAACTGATATCTCAGGCACTCTTCAGGCCCAGCCTTCTGAAGAGGGTTGGCAGATACTGCATTGGCAGCGGGGGGTTTTTCGTTGACATTCCCTTCTGAATGCTGAATAATCTCTTATTATTATAGGAGACTTATGATTTCTATCCAATCAAATATTCTGGTTGTTGATGATGAACTTTTCTTTCGCAAGTTGTATCGCGACCTGTTATTGGAAGAAGGTTATCGTGTCGATGTCTGCGCTAATGGTGATGATGCTATTACTTTACTCCAGCAGCGTGAGGTCGACCTTGTCCTGACCGACATGGTGATGCCGGGTAAAAACGGTCTGGAAGTTCTCCATGCTGCCAGAACACTGCCAAATTCCCCTGAGGTTATTATGGTGACTGGCCATGCCAGTCTTGAATCGGCGATTGAGGCATTGAAAAATGGCGCAAGAGATTATTTGATCAAACCATTTGATCCTGAAGAATTGAAACATGTGGTTCGAAATTGTCTTGATCAGCGTAGGTTGTTGATAGAAAATGATCATTTACATCGGCAGATTCATCTTTTCCAAACCGGACAATCTTTATCATCACTCATTGATCTGGAACGCTTGCTTCCACAGGCTCTTGATGTTTTGTTGCGTGAGATGGACTCTGGCACCGGTTGTGCTTTCACTCTGAAAAATGGCGAGGTACCCTCTCTTGCTGGACTAAAAGAGCTCCCTGCCGAGTTTGCAGAACAGTTGATTCTTACTTTGTTACCACAGTTTGACGAGTTGACAGGTTTGAGCCAACCCAGTAATGCTGTTGCTGCGAAATTGCTTAAACTCCAGCAACGTCGGGAACAAACCTGGCTGTTGCCATTGCATGACGGTGAGGTGCTGAAGGGGGGGATTGTTGTTTGTGATGTGGCTGATAATTTAGAGACCTCTGTCCCTTTGGCCGATTTAGGTTATTTGTGTGATCAGGTCTCTCTCGGTTTTGAAAATGCCTGCCGTTATCAGGATGCGCAAAATTTAATGTATACCGATGATTTGACCGGACTCTATAATCATCGCTATATGCAGGTTTCGTTGAGCCATGAAATCAGACGTGCGCAGCGCTATGGATTGAAATTTTCTCTGCTATTTTTAGATCTTGATCGCTTCAAAGAGATTAATGATAACTATGGGCATCTGGCGGGCAGTGCCGCATTGCAGGAAGTTGGGCGTTTATTGGATAAATGCGTTCGAGATGTTGATATGTTGTTCCGTTTTGGTGGGGACGAATTTGCTGCAATTCTGGTTGAGACAGACGATACGACCGCACGAATTGTTGCGGAGAGGATTCGTAAGGTGATCGAAGAGCATGCTTTCCTGGAAGAACAGGGCACACCAAGTTACGTAACTGTTACCGCCGGATTTGCAACTTTTCCGACTGATGCTACAGAGAAAGAGCAACTGCTTGATCTCGCCGATCAAGCAATGTATGCCGGAAAAATTTCACGGAATGTTATTTGTGGTGTGGTCGATATTCCGCAAGATAAACATTAATCTCCATCCCCCTGCTGACCTGATTTGAATTGACTTTTGATGCACTCGCAAAAACTAATCTATTCAGTAGAGGAGGAAGTTAAATCAGCAGAGACCCCTTTTTGTCCAACACATGATCCTTTCTTCCGCAATAAAAACGTATAAATAGTGCTTAAATTTCTTTCAGATCAACACAAAATAAGGTATCTTCTCCCGTCTGTATCGATTCCGTTAGCCAGCGAAAAGAATAGTGATAAAAGAAAAGGTTCCATTTTGAGTATAACAGCGATCAAAGGGATGAATGATGTTTTGCCTGGAGAGGTAGAAACCTGGCAGTTTCTCGAGCAAAGTGCCCGTGATGTATTTAGTCTCTACGGTTTTTCTGAAATCAGAACACCAATAGCGGAGAAGACTGAACTGTTCTGCCGATCCATTGGTGAAACAACCGATATTGTTGAAAAGGAAATGTACACCTTTAATGATAAGAGTAAGCACTCTCTGACCTTGCGCCCCGAGGGGACAGCTCCAGTGATGCGGGCTTTTATTCAGAACCGTTTGCATAACCTTGATCCGGTTTCTAAGCTTTACTATATGGGGCCGATGTTTCGTTATGAGCGGCCACAGAAGGGGCGCTATCGTCAGTTTCACCAGCTTGGGGTTGAAGTGCTTGGGGTTGAAGATGCGAAAGTTGATGCCCAGGTTCTGGCGATGCTGCATCAATACTTTGCCCGGATCGAGATCGATTCGGTTTCTCTTCAGATCAACTCACTCGGTTGCCCTGAGTGTCGTCCCGGCTATCGGCAGGAACTGATCGCCTACCTCGAATCTCGTTTGGATCAATTGTGTGTGGAATGTCAGCGTCGCTATCAGACTAACCCCCTTCGGGTGTTGGACTGTAAGGCTGCGGGATGTCAAGCGGCGACGATTGATGCCCCTTCAGTTCTTGACCATCTGTGCTCCTCTTGTAATGACCATTTTACCCAGGTCAAATACTACCTGAATGCGTTACAAGTACCGTTTGAGGTCAATTCACGGATGGTGCGCGGGTTAGACTACTATGTACGTACCACGTTTGAGCTGGTTACCGATCAGCTTGGATCACAGAATGCTGTGGCGGCGGGAGGGCGTTATGATGGTCTGGTTGAGAGCCTCGGTGGTCCGGCGTTGCCGGGAATTGGTTTTGCCATCGGGCTTGAACGTCTGGTTCTGATGAAGAATGAGCAGCGGATCAGCCCGGTAACGCCACAACTGTTTATTGCGGCTCTTGGTAAAGAGGCGACTGATCGGGCGTTTGTGCTGATGTCTCAGTTGCAGGTTGCCGGTGTGCGTGCCGAAATGGACTATCTGGGGAAAAGTCTTAAAGCACAGATGCGCAGAGCCAATAAATTGAATGCCGCCTTCACACTTATTCTGGGGGAAGATGAACTGAAATCTGGGCAAGCGCAACTTAAAGATATGTCAGATAGTAGCCAATCGACAATTGCCCTGGAGTCTTTGGTTGTTACGTTAAGCAGAAAACTTGGCCAAGTATCCACTTATTCTTGACCTTCAATAATTGCAGTTTATATACTCGCAGTTGGGGCTCTTGCAAAACTCTTTAAAGTCCAGTGACCGTCATTCCCGCGCAGGCGGGAATCCAGAGATTTCCTGGGTTCGTCAAAAACTGGAACCCCGTTTTCACGAGGATGACGACTTTTGCAAGGGGCTCAGTTTATATGATTACAGTTCCGTCTTACAGTTCCGTCATAAATTTATCAGAGCGATAGCTCATTCTGGAGGATGTTGTGTTGAACGATAAACTTGGAAGTTTGGTAAGAACCCATCGTTGTGGTGATTTGAGCGCAGAACAGATAGGGCAGGAAGTTTGTGTGATGGGTTGGGCACAGAGGCGCCGTGATCACGGTGGCCTGATTTTTATTGACCTGCGTGACCGTGAAGGAATTATCCAGCTGGCTCTCGATCCTGATCGTGATCTTGCCTCACACCAGAAGGCAGAGCAGGTTCGTAATGAATTTGTGCTGGCGGCGCGGGGAAAGGTATCACCACGTCCAGAGGGAACAGTTAATCCAAAAATGAAAACGGGTGAGGTGGAGATTGAAATCAGTGAATTGCTGATATTGAATCGCTCCGAGACGCCCCCTTTTATGCTTGATGAATTTACTGAAGTTGCCGAAAATATCCGTTTGAAGTATCGCTATCTCGATTTACGTCGCCCGGGATTACAAAAAAATATGATGATGCGGCATCTGGTTGCTAAAACGGTGCGTAACTATTTTGACGAACAAGGATTTATTGAAATTGAGACCCCGGTTCTGACGAAAAGTACCCCGGAAGGAGCTAGAGACTATTTGGTTCCAAGTCGGGTTAATTTAGGCCACTTTTATGCGTTGCCCCAGTCTCCTCAGCTGTTTAAGCAGTTGTTGATGGTCTCCGGGTTTGACCGTTATTTTCAGATCGTCAAATGTTTCCGTGATGAAGATTTGCGTGCCGATCGTCAGCCTGAATTTACCCAGATCGATTGTGAGATGAGTTTTGTCAATCGCAGTCAGGTCATGGACATTATGGAGGGGATGATCGCCAAAGTTTTTAAAGCAGCATTAGGCGTTGAGTTGACTCTGCCAATGCCGCGTTTAACTTATGCAGAGGCATTGGATCGCTTTGGTGTTGATAACCCCGATTTGCGTTTTGGCATGGAGCTGATTGATATTACCGAGCAAGTTGCTGGATCTCAGTTCAAAGTTTTTGCCAGTGTCGCCGCTGCTAAAGGGCTGGTTAAAGCCCTCAATGTCAAAGGTTGCGCAACTTTTTCCCGTCGGGAGTTAGATGATTTAACCGACTTTGCTAAGATTTATGGTGCTAAAGGGATGGCATGGGTCAAAGTCACAGCAGAGGGTTGGCAGTCACCTATTGCTAAATTCTTTACCGATACCGAACTAGCGGCTTTAAATGAAAAACTGGGCGCCGAAGTT
>Ga0256840_1000227_pt1 | contig 55242 bp, 48 predicted proteins | sample 355202metaG_FD_185969 | JGI IMG/M metagenome (GOLD analysis project Ga0256840, IMG submission 185969) | Hydrothermal vent microbial communities from Mid Atlantic Ridge, Atlantic Ocean - 355-202 | ecosystem: Environmental > Aquatic > Marine > Hydrothermal vents | place: Atlantic Ocean: Mid...
TTTTTCTTTGCCTCTTTCATATACACTTTAAACAAAAACTTTTCTATCATATAACTGCCAATGTATGCAAGAGCTAAAGGCATAAACACGCCATAAACGGCACAGCCGTGTTTGAGCGTACATAAAACATCTTGAAATAATGTCAAAGAGATGAGTAAGATAAGAAATCGTTTGACACGCCATGTGAGTACCAACTTTTTATCAAGCTTTTTATACCAAATGATAATCCCCGGAAGAAATGCAAAAACAAAGAAAATAACAAAAAATTTACCGGTTGTATAATAAGCAATGAAAGGAATAATAAAATATAAAATATGCCAATGCGGTTTATGGTGTTTCAATACAACGCGTTCGAGTTTATAATCATACCATTGCAGGTTTGTAATAAGATACCAACCTAAAAGTGTTACGAAAAGTACATTAGTTACAAAGGCTATAAAAATTTCATATTCTTGCATTTAGTGTCCTAGTGTCTCTAAAAAAGCAGTTTGTATTTTTGTAGAGATATCTTGTGCATTTTTCATAAAAAAATAGTGGTCGCCCTCATAAGTTTGGAGTCTTGCATCTTTTATAAGTGCCTTGATTTTTTTTGCCGAACTCAGTGGTGTAGCAGTATCCTCTTTGCCCCAAAAAAGCAATGTTTTTTCGTCAAATTTTGCAAATTCCTCACTAAAATCTTCATTTACCACATTTTTAAAAGTCTGGTACATGTATTCACTGAGTTGTTTTGCATCCTCTGCAACAAAAAGGGAACGAAACTTAGACAAACCAAGACCTTTTAATGTTTTAAAAAGGGCTATTTTTGCCTGAACTTTCAAAGATTTAGGTATATAAATGCCGGCACTTGCAACAAGCACTAGAACTTTTGGTTCAAGCAGCAAAGCAACTTTTCCTCCAAACGAATGTCCAAGAATTATATCTTTTGATGCATTGATATGAATCATAAAAAGCTCTACTATTCTTGCCACATCAGCAGTTGTCAATGCCGTGCTACATGTAGAGTTGCCAAAACCCGGTAAATCTATATAAATATGACGAAAAGTATTCATATAAGGTGAAAATGTCTGCTTCATCAGATTTTTGTTACTTCCCCAACCATGCAAAAGTATCAAATCAACTTTTGCCTCAGGGTTCACAATCTCATAACTGATGTCAAAAGTATGCTGTTTATACTGTATTGACTTCACCGCCATCTATTTACCCTTAGCCTGAGAAATAGAGTGAATGTAATCATAAGTCACTTTTGGTCGTTTTGCATGTGGCAAAGATAAGGAGAGTGCTTCAAGCGATGCTGCAAAATCTTCAAAGAGATAATTTGCCATAGAACCCGGTATAGGGTTAATTTCATTGAGTAAAACTTCATCATTGAAAACAAAAAAGTCACAACGAATCAAAGCACCTTCAAACAGACCACGATAGACTTTTTCAAAATTAGTTTTGAGACGCAGTGTCAACGCTTCACTCACATCAGCTTGAAGCACCTGTTCACTTCTTGAAAAATCCATATATTTTTTTTCAAAGTCTAAAAATTCTTCCTTATGCGGTTCTTCCACTATTGAGTAGTGCATAGTACCATTTGCATAATACCCTGCCAAATTATACTCTTTTACACCCTCTAAAAAAGGCTCAACTATGACAGTATCATCAAACTCAAAAGCAACATCAAGGGCATAATCAAGCTCACTCTCATCTTTTACTATACTTACCCCAATCGAGCTACCAAGAGATGCAGGTTTTACAATGATAGGGTATGGTGTTTGTATATTACAATGCTCACTTTTATGAAGCACTTCATAGGCAACACTTTTCACACCTATCGCTTCACACAAATATTTTGTATAGCGTTTATCATAAGAAAATGTACACGCATCAACTCTTGGACCAATGTATTTAATAGCATAAAAATCAAGTAAGGCGGCTAGTGTTCCATCTTCTCCATCGGCTCCATGAATGAGATTAAGCACTACGCTGTTGTATTCACTTTTAGAAAACATACTTTTTTGTACAAAAGCACCCTGCGTCAGTGTTAAAACAGGCATTTTTTTATGCTCACCTTTTGAAAAAGTAACTGCTTTCATTTTTGAAGCTTCTATATTATAAAAAGTATGATCACTGTCACAAAATACAAATGTCAAATCAAAATCTGATAATTTTTCTTTTAATGTTATAGCACTGACGATGCTAATTTCATGTTCAAAACTTGCACCACCGAATAAAATCGTTAATTTCAATATAATTTTCCTTTAAATCGTTTGAAGTTGTTTGAGAGCACCTTTTACAAGTGAAGCCGTATCATCACCTTCGCAAGCACTCAATGCTTTAGATATTTTATCTTTTTTAAAGCCTAAAGCTTCCAGTGCTTCACTCGCTTCATTAAACGCTTGTGAAGTTTGCGATGTTGTATTATCACTGAGTATTTCAGCATCAAAACCATTAAGTTCGACTAAAATGCGCCCGGCACTTTTAGGACCGATTCCCGGCACTTTTTTCACACCGTTTATATCTTTGTTGTTTATAATAGTGGCAAATTGAGACGGTGTATATGTCGAACAAATTGCCATAGCCACTTTAGGACCTACTCCGCTAATCTTCAACAAACGAGCAAACATATTTTTCTCTGCTTTATCTATAAAACCAAAAAGAAGCTGTGCATCTTCACGAATTATTTGTGTTGTCAAAAGTGACACATCTTCCTTTGGCAAGGCAGAAAAAGTATGTAAAGAAATGAAAACTTCATAGACTATACCTCCTACATTTACATGTACATAACTAGGTTCTTTATATACAATTTTTCCGTGTACGCCTACTATCATTCTTTTTCTTTTCCTTCATCACTCATAGGGCGAATAGCATATTCACCTTCATCCAATTCTACCAAACCAAATATATGTTCACGAGAACCTTCCATCGGTTTATATACCAATTCTATAGGCGGATTAACCAACTTAAATTTAATCTCATTATAACCCATCCATTTATCTCTGTTTATAATTCTTGCATCCAAAATATTATCTTGAAAAGAAGCCGTTTTTGTTGTTAAGAGATTGAGTTGGTCTTGTGCCACTTCATACTCTGCTTTTAAATGTTTTACATTTTCTTGCATAGATTGGAATTGTTTATATTTTTTTACAAATGATGCTGGCATTTTTACACCATTTTTCTTATAATGTATAAGTCTCTTTTTAATGTCAAGAAAAGCCGGTGTTGCCTCTTTGAGTAAGTGCATTTGTGTTTTTAACTCTTTTTGAAGCTCTTTAACTTTTAACTCTAACTCTTCTATATTTTCTTGATTTGAATGTAAATCTTCTTTTGCATCTTTTTTTAACAAAGGGTCAATAGTAAAAATATTTTCACTGCCTTGAAGCTTTTGAATCTCTATGCGTTTCGTTGCTGTCGCTTTTACATGCGAGGCACAAATCTCTATATCTATTTCCTTGCCCAGAATTATACCACCTAAAGCTTGTGCTACCTTTACTTGTTCTCCCTCAACTTCTCCATGTTCTAGCCTTGTTATTCTAATGTTCTTTCCATAGGCTTTGCCTTTATGCACATTAATTTGTAAGTCATCTGCTTTGACAACAGCTGTTTTATGAGTTTGACCATTTACAACAGCTTCTTTCGCAATAACTTTTGCATTTGAGCCAATATTTCCTTCAATATTAATTTTACTCACCTCAACAAGCATGCCTGTTCCCACAGCATCTTTTATGGCATCTGTTTCTTTGACTGAAATATCAACATCAGAATTAATACCACTTTTAATAGAGCCTGTTGTTTTAAAGCTAATTTCTCCGACATCCACTTCATTTTTAATGGTGTAAGTCTCATTTTCAAAAGATATATAACCATTCTCATTTGCATAATATTTTATTGACTCATCATTTTCATCAACTCTAATCCTACTGTCAACTTTAAATGTAGGTTCATATCTAACTACAGGCTCAGCAGGCTTCATATATTCACCGCGACAATTTCTTCCTGGTTTTCCAATTTTTGGCTTAATATACTCTATAAGTAATTCATCTTTTACAACACTTTGAATAAATCCGCGAGCGGCATAATCTACTTTTTCATTTTCATCCAACTCTTTGTTCTTTTCAAAATGCAAAATTAAAGCATCATTTGTTGTCGGCGTAGGCTCAAAGCCTTCTGCTATTAAATGTGTTTCGGCTTTTTCAAACTCCAAATGTTGTGCCACTCGTATGCGTGCAGAAATTTTTGAAACCACATCAGGTAGCATTTCATCAAAAATATGCACAAGTATTCCGGCTCGTATTTTTTTCTTATTAATAAGATCTAAAAAGTCATCTTCAAATCTAGAATTATATTCAACACGAGAACCGCCTGTAATACTAAGGTAAACTTTACATTTTGTAGCATTGGCACCGACGGCTGTTTTAAAATTTTTATACAAATCTTCTTCATGAAGATGTTTGGAAAAAATTTCTACCTCATAGGTTTGTTTAATCTGAAAATTAGGGTTCAAATAAGAAGATTCATCATCCAATTCACGAAGAGCCTCTGGGGTAACTTCTTCCCATTCAGTTTCTTCTTTATCACTTTTTATTCGTGTATATGTTTGAATATCAAGTATATTAAAATCAAGGTATTCAGGTTTTATTTCATACGACTTTGCTATGTTAAATAATTCTTTTGCAATATTTTGCGTTCGAACCACTGTAGGACGAACTTTTTTTGCTATTTTTGTCTTTTTATCGGAGCCAAAGAATGCCATAATTGTGTTACCATACTTTTTTTTAAATTTAATTATGAAAGATTTTAACCAAAGATTTGTTAAAATCATGTAAAACTAATATTATATCGACAAAGAAGCCTATGTTTAAAGCAATATTTACCAATAGTTTTGGAATTCTCACCTCCCGTGTGTTGGGATTTTTCAGAGACCTTTTAACCGCATCCTCTCTTGGTGCAAATATATATAGTGATATATTTTTCATCGCCTTTAAACTGCCTAATCTTTTTCGTAGAATTTTTGCCGAGGGTGCATTTACTCAGGTCTTTATTCCCGCATTTGCAAGAACTAAACACAAAGCCGTTTTTTCTATCAATATTTTTTTTATTTTTTTGTCTATTATACTGCTCATTACACTACTCGTTAATCTTGTGCCAGAACTTTTTACAAAAGCCATTGCCACAGGTTTTGATGCCCATACCATTCATTTAGCAGCGCCTTATGTCGCCATAAACTTTTGGTATTTGCCCCTTATTTTCAGTGTCACCTTTTTAAGTGGCATGCTCCAATATAAACATCACTTTGCCACCTCTGCTTTTGCAACGGCTTTGTTAAACCTCTCACTCATAGCAGCACTCACTCTTTCCCATGACAAAAGTCAAAGCCAAATTGTTTACTATTTAAGTTTTGGCGTTGTTGTTGGTGGTGTATTACAGCTCATTGTCCACCTCATTGCCATATATAAGCTGGGACTCTTACAACTACTCATAGGTGGGTTAAAATACTTTAAAAAAAAATCACAATTTATCAAACAAGATAGTAAAAAATTCCGTACAAACTTTTTGCCGGCGGTTTGGGGTAATTCTACCGCACAGGTATCTGCTTTTTTGGACACATTTTTAGCATCATTTTTAGCAAGTGGTTCTATCTCTTACTTGTACTATGCCAACCGTATTTTTCAACTTCCTTTAGCACTTTTTGCCATTGCTACTTCTGTAGCTCTTTTTCCAAGAATTGCACGCTATTTAAAAAACAATGATGAAGCAAAAGCCTTGGCAAATCTGCAAAAAGCTTTCTGGTTTTTGGCATTTTTACTCACCTTTAGCACACTTGGCGGTATTATCCTCTCTCATGAAATTATCTGGCTACTTTTTCAAAGAGGTGCATTTGATGCACAAGATACAACCAACACAAGTGCCGTGCTACAAATGTATATGCTTGGACTATTACCCTTTGGCATACAAAAGCTTTTTGTTTTATGGCTCTATGCCAAAGAGATGCAAACACAGGCTGCAAAAATAGCCACCGTATCACTTGTCGTTTATGTCACCTTTGCCCTAACCTTTATAGTTCCTTTTGGTGTTGCCGGTTTGGCACTTGCGAGCACCATAGGTGGTTTTACTAGCCTCTTTTTTACACTCAAAGTTTTTGGAATAAAAAACTTTTTTGCTATACTTCGTTCAAAAAACCTGCTTTATCTTGGTATTGGTTCTGTGTTATTTACTCTACTATTATTACTATTTAAGGATTTTATCAGTGCATATATTTGATTCAGTACAAAAAACAAAACGAAAATTCATCCCTCTTAAAGAGGGAAAAGTTACTTTATATGTCTGTGGACCTACCGTTTATGACGATGCACACTTAGGACATGCAAAATCAGCCCTTGTATTTGATTTACTTACGCGTGTTTTAGAGGCAAACGGATATGAAGTTACCTATGCACGCAACATTACCGATATAGATGATAAAATCATCAAAAAAGCGATAGAGCAGAAAAAAGATATAAAAACAATCACAGATTTTTATACGGAGGCTTTTCACACAGAGATGGAAGCTATCGGCGTCAAAAGACCGACTTTAGAGCCAAAAGCAACGCAAAGTCTTGAAGCGATGATTGATTTGATACAAAAACTCATAGACAAGGGGCATGCTTACCAAACGACGGAGGGAGATGTTTATTTTGACACTGCAAGTGACAGCAAATACTTAACACTTTCACACCGCATCCAAAATGAACAAGACAGACAGGAACGGATTGCAAGTTCTGCACAGAAAAAAAACCATGCCGATTTTGCCCTGTGGAAAAGTGTCAAAGACAACACTGTAACATTTACCTCTCCTTTTGGAGCAGGTCGTCCGGGATGGCATTTGGAATGTTCTGCCATGATTGAAAAGCATTTGGCATACAGTGACACCCCTTTTGCCATAGACATCCACGGCGGCGGGGCTGATTTGCTCTTTCCACACCATGAAAATGAAGCGGCGCAAACACGATGCGGTACAAACCATGAACTTGCAAACTACTGGATGCACAACGGTTTTGTCAACATTGAGGGCGAAAAAATGAGTAAATCTTTAGGCAACAGCTTTTTTCTCAAAGATGCCCTCAAAGAGTATGACGGGGAAGTATTACGATTTTATCTTTTAACTACACACTACCGCAGTAATTTTAATTTTTCTATTTTTACAGTGAAACTTATTAAAACACGCCTTGACAAACTCTACAGGCTGAAAAAGCGTCTCTTTGGACTCACTACATGTAACGATGATACAGCTTTTAAAAAAGAACTTTTAGCTGAACTGAGTGATGACTTAAATGTCTCAACTGCTCTTGCCCTGATAGATGAGATGATAAGCAAAGCAAATGAAACACTCGACACTGCAGGAAAACACAAGCTACTCAAGCGTGAAACAATGGCAAACTTGGCATATATAGAAGAGGTGCTTGGATTTGGCGGAAAAAATCCTTTTGAGTATTTTCAGTTTGGCATAGATGAAGCAACAAAAGAGAAAATAAACATGCTCATAGAACAAAGAAATGCTGCAAAAAAAGAAAAAGATTTTGCCCTTTCAGACAAAATCCGTGATGAAATTCTCAGCCTTGGTGTCAATCTTATGGATACCCCGCAGGGAACTTTTTGGGAAAAAGTATAAATGAGACTCGAACAACTCGAACAACATATACAAAAAGAAGCAGTTACATGTAACGAAGAGTTTAAACGCCTTTTTCACGGGCGTGGCGGACTCTATGAAGGCTGGAAACATCTCACGGTAGATTCTATAGATACCATTCTCAGTGTTGCACTTTACTTTGAAGAGGCAAATGAAGCAGAACTTTTAGAGATGCTCAAAGCCTTTACATGTAACACAAGATACAAAACACTCATTGTCCAAAGACGCTACCTCAAAGATGCACCGAGTGAAGTGATTACAGGAGAAATCCCAGAGGATTTACATGTAACAGAAAACGGCATGAAACTCAAACTCAACCTTCTCTCCAACAAAAACAGCGGTTATTTTCCCGATATGAAAAACGGGCGTGCCTTTGTACGGGAAAATGCCAAAAACAAACACATACTCAATCTTTTTTCTTATACCTGTGCTTTTAGTGTTGCGGCAAAACTGGGCGGTGCCAAAAGCGTTGTCAATGTTGATATGAGCAAAGGTGCCCTCAAAACAGGAATGACAAATCATGCTTTGAACAACCTTGACCCAAAAGGCGTGAGTTTTCTCTCTTACAATATTTTAAAATCATTCTCCTCACTCAAGAAAAAAGGTCCTTTTGACATGATAATCATAGACCCGCCAACCTTTCAAAGAGGCAGTTTCGAAGCGACAAAAGATTATGAAAAGCTCATAAAAAAACTGCCTCAGCTTGCAAGCGAAAACTGCATACTTTTAGCATGTTTAAATTCTCCTGATTTAGAGAGTGATTTTCTTATAAATATGATAAAAAAGTGGGCACCGAACTTTCAGTTTGTACAAAGAGTGAAAAATGTTACCGAGTTTGCCAGTTTAGATGAAAATAAAAGCTTAAAAAATCTCATATTTCAAAGAGTTTATGTATAATAAATTATGAAAAAAGATAATGAAAATAAAATAAAATATGAACTCATGGAGCTGATAGCTTCGGATTCTTTTGCTTCTTCTTTTGCCATTCTTGTAATCATCTCAGTTGTGAGTGTTGTGTTTTGGGAACATGCAAATAAAACATTTTTGACCTTATGGACATTTTGTATATATGCCATTATTTTGACAAGAACATTCTTCACAAAACAATTTTTACAACAAAAAATTACCTACAACACTATTTATTTAATTTTCAATACACTCACACTATTGTCTGCTTTATTCATAAGTTTTGGTCTTATTTTCTTATTTCCTACTACAAATGATCTTTATCAGGCATTTATAGTCATGGTAATAGCTGGGACTTCTGCCGGTGCCGTTATGAGCCTTTCATTCTTTAGAAATCTCAGTATATCTTATTTACTTATTTTGATTCTTCCTCTTATTTACACGCTTTTCATGCAAAATTCTTATGTTTTACATGCACTCAATTCTCTTGTTGTTTTATTTCTAATTATTACACTACTATTTTCAATAAAAAACAATAAAAATATCATCCATACGATACAAACTAAAAATCAGATTCTTAAAACAAAAAAAGAACTTGAGGTCTCTAAAAATAATTTTGAATCAATCTTTCAAGAAGTGCCAATCGGTCTTTTAACCTATAATAGCGACCTCATTATCACACAAGCAAATAAAGTATTAGCAAAATTTTTAAATGTTTCAACACAACAGCTAATAAACTTAGATATGAAAACATTAAAAGACAAATCTTTTCTCAAAGAATTAAAAAAAGTTTTTCACAATGAAGAAAATAATTATGAAGGAAAATATACCAGTACATTTTCAAACTTACAAATTTGGATAAAATTACATGCAATTCCCATGTATGATGCAAAAGGGGAGATAGTTTCTGGTCTCGCTATGGTAGAAAACATTACAAAGCAGATGGAGTATCAAGAACAGTTAAAATACCAAGCATTTTATGACTCTTTAACCGGCTTAACGAACAGAAGTGCTTTTACTGGATATTTACAAAAATTTATGCATAAACTCGAACGAATAAAAGAGTATGGTGTTCTTTTGTTTATAGATTTAGATAATTTTAAAAATATCAATGATTCTTTAGGACATGATGTAGGAGATTATGTGCTCAAAACATTTGCCAAAAGAATTAAAAAAATACTTAGAAAAGAAGATATTTTTGCTAGATTGGGAGGCGATGAATTTGTAGTACTTATTTCTCAAACTACTTCTTACCCTACAGCTATCAATGAAATGGCACTCAATATCTCTAACAAAATACATGAAGTCCTCAAAGAACCTATACAAAGTGGCATAGAAACACTGTATATTACACTGAGCTTAGGTATAAAAACACTTCAAGCCGATGAAAAAGATGTTAATATCATTCTCAAGCATGCAGATATAGCCATGTATGCATCTAAAAACTCTGGAAAAAACAAAACCTCTTTTTATGATACTGCAATGAGCGAACAGATGGAAAGTCAACTGACTTTGCATAATGAACTAAAAATAGCGATACAAGAAGAACAGTTTGAACTTTACTTGCAACCCATAGTTGATTTAAAAACAGATAAAATAGTCTCTGCAGAAGCACTTATACGATGGAATCACCCGCAAAAAGGTCTTATTTTTCCTGATGCGTTTATAGATTATGCTGAAACAAGTAACTTAATTATAGAAATAGGAAACTGGGTCATAGAGCGTGCTTTTGCAATGCTTAACGAGCTCAATCACAGCCTAGAAGATATTGCTATAAATATAAGTTTAAAACAGTTTTATCAAAATGATTTTGAAGATATTCTCCTCAAAAGTGCAAAAAAACACAATCTAGATCCTAGTTGTATAAAACTTGAACTGACAGAATCTGTAACACTCAAAAATTTAGATGATACCATCAAGAAAATGCTGGCACTCAAAGCACATGGGTTTAAATTTTCTATGGATGATTTTGGAACAGGGTATTCCTCACTCTCTTATCTTAAAAACCTTCCCTTTGATTACTTAAAAATTGATCAAAGTTTTGTTATCAATATGCTAAAAAACGAGAATGACAAAAAGCTTGTCAAAATTATTATAGATGTGGCACAACAATTTGACTTTTTAGTCATTGCAGAAGGTGTAGAAACAGCTGAGCATGTTGCATTTATGAAACAAAATCAATGTGATTATTATCAAGGATACTTTATGTCCAAACCACTCCCCCTTCTAAACTTTCAAAAATTATTGCAGCAGACTTAGTATTTGTTAAACAAATAAATTTAATAAATTTTATTTATTCATCCTTAATATGTATTGGAATAACATTCTTTTATGAAAAAAAATATCCTAAATTTTTTCAAATCTATTTACTACCTCTATTATGATGGTTTTGTAAATATGAGAGTCGGTAAAACACTTTGGATTCTCATAGCCATAAAACTATTTGTTATGTTTGCCATCATAAAATGGCTATATTTCCCAGATGTATTGCAAGAGAATTTCGTAACTGACGCACAAAGAAGTCAATACATCTTACAACAACTCACAAAGGATCAATAATATGGAACATAGCGACCTGCTCGTTGACTGGTCACGAGCACAATTTGCGCTCACAGCACTCTATCACTGGCTTTTTGTACCGCTTACTTTAGGTTTAACCTTTATCATTGCCATCATGGAGACTATTTATGTCAAAACCGGCGATGAAAAATGGAAAACTATCACAAAATACTGGATGGGACTTTTAGCCATTAACTTTGCCATAGGACTTGCTACGGGAATCATTATGGAATTTGAATTTGGTACCAACTGGTCAAACTACTCTTGGATTGTCGGCGATATTTTCGGTGCGCCACTTGCCATTGAAGGACTTATGGCGTTTTTTATGGAATCAACTTTTTTTGCTGTTATGTTTTTTGGTTGGGACAAAGTAAGCAAAAAAATGCACCTCACATCTACATGGTTAGTTGCGATAGGCTCTAACCTTTCTGCTTTATGGATTCTTCTGGCAAATGGTTGGATGCAGCACCCTGTCGGCATGCATTTTAATCCAGATACCGCAAGAAATGAAATGCAGGATTTTTCGGCGATATTTTTCAACCCGACAGGCGTCAGTAAATTTTTACATACCATTAGTAGCGGTTATGTTCTTGCTTCACTTTTTGTCATCGGCATCAGTGCTTGGTATTTACTTAAAAAAAGAGAAATACAATTTGCAAGAAGAAGTATTTTAGTAGCTGCGAGTTTTGGACTGATAACTTCGCTTTTCATGTTAACAACAGGTGATGAAGCAGCACACCAAGTAGCCCTTACACAACCCATGAAATTGGCTGCAATGGAAGGACTTTATAAAGGAGAAGAAAGAGCAGGCATAGTTGCCATTGGACTTTTAGACACAAGCAAAGAAATAGGTGATACCCTCGAACCTTTTGTTTTTAGTTTTGAGATTCCCAGCGCACTTTCTTTTTTAGGCTATCATAATTTCAATGCTTTTGTACCGGGTATAGACGACTTAGTCTATGGCAACAAAAAACACAACATTATGTCGGTAAGTGAAAAAATGACACAAGGAAAAATAGCCTTACATGCACTTAAACTCTACAAAGAGTATAAAAAACAAAACAATATGCCACAAGCGGCTGAGGCATTAAAACTCTTTGAAGCGCATGAAAAATATATGGGATATGGATACTTAAAAAATGCGAAAGATGCTGTTCCAAGTGTTGCTCTTAGTTTTTACAGTTTTCATACGATGGTTGGTCTTGGTACTTGGTTTATTTTACTTTTCATTTTAGTGCTTTATTTTACAATGATTAATGAAATGCACAATAAAAAATGGCTTCTTTATTTGAGCTTATTTACAATTCCACTGGGCTATGTAGCACAAGAATGTGGATGGATAACAGCAGAAGCAGGACGACAACCATGGGCTATTCAAGACTTACTTCCCGTTGGGATGGCAACTTCAAATGTTGCAACAACAAGTGTTATGATTACCTTTTGGCTCTTTGCAATCCTTTTTACAGGACTACTCATCGCCGAAGTAAAAATTATGCTCAAACAAATTAAAATTGGACCGGAGGAACACTAAAATGAATATTACATTACTTGATTTACAAACATACTGGTGGTTATTAGTAAGTGTTATCGGTGCACTTTTTGTATTTATGACTTTTGTACAAGGTGGGCAAACACTTCTTTATACACTAGGAAGAACTGAAGATGAAAGAGACCTCCTTATAAACTCACTCGGTCGAAAATGGGAGCTTACATTTACAACACTTGTAATGTTTGGCGGTGCTCTTTTTGCAGCATTTCCTCTCTTTTATGCCGTAAGTTTTGGAGGGGCTTATTTTGTATGGATGGCAATTCTTTTTTGTTTTATCATTCAAGCAGTTGCGTATGAATATAGAAAAAAACCGGACAATCTTTATGGAGAAAAATTTTATGAACGCCTTTTGTATATAAACGGTTCTCTGGGCATTTTTTTAATAGGGGTGGCTCTTGCTACTCTCTTTAGCGGAGGGAATTTCATTGTCAATAGTATGCACTACTCTATGTGGACAAAACCGACTTATGGACTTGAAGCATTAGCAAATCCTTTCAATGTTGCATTTGGGCTTATGCTAGTCTTTTTATCTCGTGTGCAAGCAGCTTTGTATTTTTTCAATTCAGTAAATGAAGCAAGCATTATAAAAAGAGTAAAAAATGTAGTAAAAATCAATTTCTTACTATTTTTACCACTTTTTTTATATGTTGTCGCCGTTATTTTATTTTCTGATGGACTTATATATGACCCTGTTACAAAAGTAGTCAGTGTTGAGTCTATGAAATTTCTCCATCTGTTTTTAGATCTTCCTTTTTTGCTTGTACTTTTCTTGATTGGAGTATTGACACTCTTGTATGGTGTTTACAAAGCACTGTTTAAAAACTCACAAAAGGCAATATTTTTGACAAGCTTTGGGACTGTTCTTACTGTCACTATCGTTCTATTTATCTTAGGTGTGCATAACTCAGTTTTTTACCCTTCACTCGTAGATATACAAAGCTCGCTTACTATACAAAACAGTTCGGGAAGTTTTTACACCCTGAGTGTCATGAGTGTTGTTTCACTCTTAGTACCTGTAGTATTAGCCTATGTATTTGTTGTATGGCGTGCTATGGATGCAAAAAAAATCACAATAGATGAGATCAAATCTGATCCACATCATTATTAGGAGTATACAATGGAACTTTCTGGAATTATCTGGTATATTAGTTGGCCTGTAATTATTTACTTATCTCTAAAATTTGTAACATTGAATTTAAAACACTATAAAAAAATGGAGCGCTTAGAAGAGCTTGAAGCGCTTCATGCAGAGGCAAAACTAGGAAAATAATTTCCTAGTTTTACGCTCTTACTTATTTACAATATGTCGATAAAAGACCCTCTTTTACTGTCTTATATTTCTCTTCACCTTGTAACTTTCTTACAATTGCTAAACCAAAACATATTGCGGTTCCCGGTCCGCGTGAAGTCATCACATTTGCATCTTCAACAACCATTGCTTCATCACCCATATAACCCTCTTCTCTTATCTGCTCTTCAACAGATGGATAACAAGTATATTTTTCTTTTAAAACACCCGCCTTGTTGAGTGCAAACGGTGCAGCACAGATTGCTCCTATGTTTTTGCCTTTGGCATCCATTTCACGCAAAAGTCTTTGTACGGTTTCATCTTCAGCTAAGGCATGTGTTCCACCCCATCCTCCGGGAAGCACTATCATATCAAGCATATCTACACTGACACTCTTTACATGTAAGTCTGCTTGAACTACTATGCCGTTTGCTCCTTTGACAAGCATATTGTCATTTAAAGACGCAACGAACACCTCAATATCTGCCCGTCGTAAAACATCTATAATACTTACCGCTTCTATCTCTTCAAATTCGTTTGCAAGTGGCACTAATACTCTACTCATAAACAACTCCTTTGTTAGATTTTCTACAATTTTAGCATCATTTATTTAACAAAAATGTTAAGGACATTTAAAGAACAAAAACACTAAAATACTTTTACATACTATTTGTTATTTTTTGGAGACTTTATGTTCAAGTTATTACTACTTTTTTTTACAATATTACTTACCTTTTCATCATGCTCTTCAAAACCCAAGCAAGAACTTGTTCTCTCCACCAGTCAGTGGATAGGCTATGCACCACTTTTTTATGCTTATGATAAAGGAGAACTAGAAAAACTCAACATTAAACTTCTGATTAATGTTTCTTTAGCAGAAGCAGCTGATTTGTATCATGTCGGCAAAGCAGATATGGTTACTACAACACAGCATGAGTACAAAAGTTTGCAAGAATCCACTAATGATATTGCAGCGGTTATTCTCCTTGATCGCTCAAATGGCGGTGATATGATTTTATCAAATCAGTCACTTGCTACATTTCACAAAAGCAATAAAATATATGCTTACCTTGAAGTTGATTCTGTCAATCAAAATATTTTACTAGATTTCATTAAAAACAACCATTTAAATAAAAATAAGTTTACCTATATAAATAAAGACCAAAAACAGATACAAGATATTGTCAATGACAAGAATAAAGATATTCTTATAGCAACCTACAGTCCTTATGATGTTTTACTCAAAAAAAAGAATTTTCATGAAGTTGCTTCCACAAGCAATATAGACAGTATCATTGTAATTGATGCGATATGCACAAAAAATAAAATACTCAAAAAAGACAAAAAGAGACTTATTGCACTTAAAAAAGCTATAGATAATGCGATTGATATTATACAAAAAGAGCCTAAAAAATCTTTTGAAGTCTTAAGCAAATATTTCTCAAATATTACTTATAAAGACTATATTGATTCGCTTAAGTTGATAAAATGGGAAAATAAACCTTCAAAAGAGCTTTTAAAACACATAAAAAAATACGGATATAATGAGGATACAATCATACAATGAGTTCACTTTCTATAAAAACATTCATTATTGTTATAATGTCCATCCTTATTTTTTCAGAAAGTTTTGTTTTTTATAATTTTTATCAACATTCAAAACTCACCATAAATAAACTCTTGACAAACAGTCTACAAACTGATGTGTTAAATCTCAAACATTTTTTGCAAAAGAATTTAAAACAAAAAGAAATCAATGATATCATTTCACATCTTGACAACATCATTATTATCAATCCTCTCATTAATGATATTCATATTTTTAATCCTGTAAAAAAAGTAATTTACGATTCAGATATCAAAGACAAGAAGCATTTACATAAAAATATACCCTGTATTCCTATTGCTAAAATTAAAGATGTAAACCTGTTTCATCAAAATTGTTACTCATTTTCCATAAAAATTTACAATGGTTTAACACCACAATATTATTCGGCTACTGTCTCTTTAAATACGAATTATATAAATGAGTTACTCATAAAGCAGGCAAAAAAAACTATTTTTATGTTTTTAATGGTAATTTTTCTTTTTACTATTTTTCTTTGGATAATATTAAAATACTATATCATCATCCCCTTAGAAAGATTACGACAGTATGCTTACTACAGTGAACATCCACCTAAAAACTTTTTTTATAAAAGAGATAGAAAGTATACGATACTCATTAAATATAACCTTTAAAAGATTAAAAAAAGAACAAGAAGAACTCTACAATCTCTCCACAAGAGATTCTTTGAGTGGTTTGTACAATAGACTAAGTCTCATCGAAAAACTTAACTGGCTCATTTCAAAAGGTAAAAGAGACAAAGATGAATTTGCCATCATATTTTTAGATTTAGACAACTTTAAAAATATCAATGACTCAAAAGGACATGAATGCGGTGACAAAATTTTAGTCCACATATCAAAACTTCTTTTAAAAGCAACCCGAACAAACGACATTGTTTCACGACTTGGTGGCGATGAATTTGTTGTCGTCTTACCTGAATTTACAAATGAAACCAAAATTGTAGAAGTTGTTCAAAGACTTAAAAAGGAACTCAACGAACCTTTTACACTTGATGATGATGAGTACCAGATAACGGCAAGTATGGGCATTGCCATTTATCCTAAAGATGGTGATAATGTACAAATGCTTCTTAAAAATGCAGATATTGCCATGTATAAATCTAAAGAACTCGGTAAAAACAATTATCAGTTCTTCACAGATGCCATCAACAAAACGGTACAAGAACGAATTAAAATGCAGCACATCATAAGAAATGCTTTGCAAAATAATTATTTTAAACTTTTTTACCAGCCAAAAGTAGATATACAAACAAATAAAATCGTCGCTTGTGAAGCACTTATCAGGCTTATTGACCCTATTGAAGGCATTATACCGCCTTTTAAATTTATTAGTATTGCGGAAGAAAATTTAAGTATCATTCCGCTTGGGGAATGGATTATTAAAGAAGCCGTTGCACAGATAAAACTATGGGAATCTACCCCTCTTCAAAACATCAAAGTCTCTATCAATCTTTCGGGAATTCAATTTAAAGACTCACAACTTTTACAAAAAATAGATTCTTATACAAAAGAAATAGAGAGATCTAAACTTGATATAGAATTAACGGAGTCTGTTCTCATAGAAGAATTTGATGAAAGATTAGAGGTGATTAAAAAGATTAAGAAATTAGGAATTTCTCTCTCTTTAGATGATTTTGGAACAGGATACTCCTCTTTATCCTACCTCAAAGACATCCCTTTTGATACCCTCAAAATAGACAAAGCTTTTATAGATAATATTTATACAAAAGATGACTTGAGTTTTATAAATATGATTATAGGAATTGCTGAAGATTTACACCTTAATGTCGTAGCAGAAGGGGTTGAAACACAAGAGCAATTGGAACTTTTAAAAGAGATAAACTGTGAGCAATATCAAGGGTATCTTTGTTCGAAACCGGTTCCTGCAAAAGAGTTTGAGGAGTTATTTATCTTAAATTGAGTATAATCACTTAATTTTATTTAAGTGGATAGTTATGCTCAATTATGAATCAATAAAACCTTACCTTTTTAAATTGCAACCTGAAACGGCACATCTCGTTGCAGAGTGTGTTTTGCGTCTGCCAAACATTTGTCAAATTCCTTTCAACCCTTTTCTGGAATCACATTTTATCAATGATGCAACTCTTAAACAAGAGATTTTTGGTCGTACCTTTTTAAACCCTGTTGGGCTCGGTGCGGGATTTGACAAAAATGCGACGATGATACGCGGTATACAAATTTTAGGATTTGGTTTTACTGAAATCGGTACAGTCACACCCAAGCCACAGGCAGGGAATCCAAAACCAAGAATGTTTCGGCATATAGAAGAACAAAGTATTCAAAATGCTATGGGTTTTAATAATGACGGTGCCTATAAAGTTGTCAAGCGTCTCAAAAAACGCACTCCTTTTACCACTCCTATCGGTGTAAATATCGGAAAAAACAAAGTTACCCTTGAAAAAGAAGCTATTAATGATTATATTCATCTTATTAAAGCATTTGATGGGTTGGGAGATTATTTTGTCATAAATATCTCTTCACCAAATACACCTGGGCTTAGAGATTTGCAAAATGAAGCCTTCATTACAAACCTTTTTCAAGAAGCAAAAAAACTGACAAAAATGCCGATACTGCTAAAAATTGCTCCTGATATGGAGATAGAAGCTGCCGTAAATTTAACAAAAATGGCGGTAGAAGCAGGGGCTGACGGTATCATAGCAACAAATACGACTATAGATTATTCTTTGGTAAAACATCCTAAGAGTATTGGCGGACTCAGCGGTGCCGTACTCAAAGAAAAAAGCTTTAAAATCTTTGATGCTATTGCTCAAGAGCTATATGGTAAAACTGTTCTCATTTCAGTAGGCGGTATAGATTCAGCAAAAGAAGCGTACAAACGCATACGAGCCGGCGCTTCTTTAGTACAAATTTTAAGCGGATTAATTTTTCACGGTCCCGATATGATTATGAACATCAACAATGAACTGATACAGCTTCTCAAAGCAGACGGGTTTGAAAACATAGCACAAGCTGTCGGGGCAGACAGAAAATAATGAAAACACTACTTATATTACTTTTAACACTAGGAACACTTATGGCATCATCTTTACCAAAATATGAAATAAAAACACTCAAAAACGGACTACAAATTGTAGTAATACCACTGAAAAATCACTCAAATGTCATCAGTACAGATATTTTTTACAAAGTCGGTAGCCGAAACGAAATCATGGGAAAAACAGGAATTGCCCATATGCTTGAACATATGAACTTTAAGTCAAGTAAGAACCTCAAAGCAGGTGAATTTGACAAAAAAGTTAAAAGTGTCGGCGGTGTTGACAATGCTTCAACAAGTTTTGACTATACGCACTACTACATCAAATCAAGTACCGATAATTTAAACACATCTGTCAAACTTTTTGCAGAACTCATGCAAAACTTAAGTCTTAAAGACAAAGAATTTCAGCCTGAACGCAATGTAGTGATGGAAGAGAGACGATGGAGAACAGACAACAATCCTTTAGGATATTTGTATTTTAGGCTTTTTAACAATGCTTATATTTATCATCCATACCACTGGACGCCTATTGGATTTATGAACGACATTAAAACATGGACTATCAAAGATATAAGAGATTTTCATGCAACCTATTACCAACCGCAAAATGCCATTTTAATGGTGACGGGTGATGTCAATCCAAAAGAGGTGTTTAAAAGTGCCAAGGCGGCATTTGGTAAAATTAAAAATCATGGAAAAATTCCAAAAGTGAAATTTATAGAGCCTGAACAAGATGGTGCGAAAAGAATTATAATCCATAAAGAGAGTGAAGTCGAAATGCTTGCCATCACTTTTCATATACCAAATTTTAAAGACCCCGATCAAGTGACACTCAGTGTGATTTCTGACATTTTGTATTCTGGAAAGAGTTCTCGTTTATATAAAGACCTCGTAGATAAAAAACGCCTTGTCAATTCTATTTATGCTTACAATATGGAAAATACTGATCCGGGGCTTTTTATATTTATGGCTACATGTAACCCTGGTATCAAAGCAGAAACAGTAGAAAAAGAACTCATCAAACAAATTAATTTAATGAAAGATACAAAAGTAACAAAAGCAGAACTCCAAAAAGTAAAAATAAATACAAAATCTGATTTTGTGTATTCTCTTGAGAGTTCTTCTTCTGTCGCAAATCTTTTTGGAGGTTATTTGGTAAGAGGTGATGTCACACCCCTTTTACATTATGAAGAGGATGTCAATAAAATAACTGCAAAACAGATACAAAAGGTTGCACAAAAATATTTTAACTTCAAACACTCAACAACAGTTATTTTAAAGAAATAATAAATTCTTATACCATAAAGTTACAAAAAAGTAATTCTTTTGTAACTTTATCAAAAAGATATCACAAAAAATAAACTTCTATGGTATTATAAATTCAAATAATACTATACAAGGTTACTACTCGTGTTCAAAACTTTACTCTCCCTTCTTATTTCACTCAATCTCTTTGCAATCTCAAACCAAGAAGTTGCCAACAAATGTGAAGCTGTAATGAATGGTTTTAAAGACTCTTCATCAAATATGAAAATGACGCTTATCAATGCCAACAATCAAAAGCGTGAACGACAAATGAAAATGATACTACTTGAAAAAAAATCTGGTAATAAATCTTTGATGACTTTTCTCTCCCCTGCCGATGTCAAAGGCACAAAATTTCTTAATTATGAGCATATCAACAAAGATGATGACCAGTGGCTCTATCTGCCGGCATTAAAGCGTGTCAAGAGAATCGCTTCAAAAAATAAGTCAGGCTCTTTTATGGGTTCAGAATTTTCTTATGAAGATTTGAGTTCTTTTAATGTTAAAAAGTATAAATTTTTTGGTGATGCAAATGAAAAAACAATCAATGGTATAAAGTATTATGTAGGAGAGCGCATTCCCGTGAGTAAAAACTCAGGCTATACAAAACAGATTTCATGGGTTGATGCCAAAACTTTTTTAATTAAAAAAGTAGAATATTATGATAGAAAAAAAGAGCTACTAAAAACAGCAATCTTTGATGATTACAAAAAAATCAAAGGTATTTGGCGTGTTGGAAAAATGACAATGTTCAACCACCAAAATGGAAAAAAGACAATCTTAGTCTGGGAAAATGAGAAAATAAAAATAGGTCTAAAAGACAGAAATTTTCAAAAACGCGTTCTAAAAAGATAATATGAAAGTTCTTTTTCTACTGCTTTTGAGCATAAGTATCACCTATGCAAATTCAAATGACACCTGCTACTCTGTACAGCTTACAAGTTTTAAATTTAAAAAAAACTCAACATATGATTTTGCAGCACACAATTACCCAAAATCATGTAAACTTATCTCTTTTAGCGACATAAACAGTGTACGATGTGGATGTTATGAAAAATATCATGATGCACGCGTAGCATTGAAAAAACTAGCAAAAAAATATGTAAAGCCTCTTATCGTTAGGACATACAAATATAGATTTCAAAAAAAAATCAAAAAAGTTTTAAAAACAATTCATAAAGAACCTTTACATGTAAACAAAATAGTGAAACAAAAAAAGGCATTAAGTTTTTTAAACAACATCACCTATCAAGGAAATATAAACCTAACCCTACAATCATATATGAAAGCTCCTGCAAAAAAAGAGAAACAAAATGGGCTTATGTCTGCCAATTTTGAAGCAAAATATATGAAAGAAAATTTTACAGGTTTTGCGAAAATAAGAATACAACAAGATTATTATGACCTGCAAAAAACAGCAAAACATACAAACAGAAGTTTTGTCCGTCTGGATGAACTCTACGGCAAGTATGACTTTGAAAATGATTCTCTTCTTATAGGAAAAAATATCTTGTTTTGGGGTGCGTTAGAAGTACGCAATATTGTTAATGTATTTAATCCGGATGAACTCAGATCGGACCCTTTTTATACAGATAAACTCGGTGTTTTTAACATCAACTACACACACTATACAGAAAGTGGAGAGTTAAGTGCCATTGTAAAACTTTATGAACAAAACAGAAAAATGCCTGCATTTCCTTATGTTTACTACTATTTTCCGGCATATGTCAATATTGCGCCCAATGTTTCTCTACCTTTAGTGTATAATGATAAACTCATTACAAAAGCAAGTCGCTACAGACCAAGTATTTACCTGAAATATTCAGATAGTACCGATACAAAATATGCACTTGATTATGCTTTTATCTTTGAAAATGGCTATGATTCACAACGCTACTATACAAAAACACTCCAAGCAAACAATATCATCACAACACAAGAAAATGCTTATCTTGTTAATAAATTTATGACTTATGATACGCTTGTAGTCGGAGCAACACTTTATAAATTAGAAGCTACCTATGCTAACATTCTTGATGATAGCCTTATTTCAGATTATGTCCATATAGGTCTTGGAGCGGAACATACTTTAAGTCAAGTTTATAAAGAAGCTGACTTAGGTTTACTTGTAGAATATTATCGTTATATCACTCTGCAAAGTGGGAAAAAAGATGATTTAGCTCTGTTTGAACTTTTTCAAAACGATCTCTTTTTAGGACTTCGTTACAGTTTCAACCAAGGCAATGATGCCAGCATCGTCGGTGGCGGTATTTTTGATATGGATTACAACGAACAGGTTTATTATATGGAGTATCAAACACGACTTATGGATACTTTCAAACTCAATTTGGACTACAGATACATAGCACCGTCGAAAAATTACAATACCGCGTTTAAACTAATGGGTGCCCATGAACGCATCAGTTTAAAACTCGGTTATTACTTTTAAAAGAGAGAAAATGAAAAAATTTATTGATTTAATAATTAAATTTCGCTGGCTTATCGTTACACTGATTCCACTCATTACTCTCGTGCTTGCTTATCAGCTAAAATATGCACAGTTTGACGGTTCTTATAGAATTTGGTTTGGTAAAGATTCAAAAACACTCCAACAATATGACAGTTTTAAAAACACTTTTGGCAATGATGATTCTATCATTATAGTCTTTCGGGATGAAAACGGTATTTTTAATAAAAAGGCCTTACATGTAATAGAGCGACTCACACAAAAACTCTGGCAGACAAAATACATAGCACGAGTAGATTCGCTAACAAATTATCAATATGTTCATAAAAATCCACAAGATGCAGATGACATACTCATAGATGATTTTATAGATGATATTGATGCCTTACATGTAAAGGATTTACATAAGAAAAAGAACATTGCTCTGCATGAAGATTTGATTGTCAACCGTATCATATCCAAAGATGCAAAAACTACCATGATTGTTGGGCGCCTGACTCCAAAAGCAGGTAAGACAATCGGAGCATCTAAACATATTATGAAAGATGTCAATAAGTATATTCAAGAAGAAAAGAAGAGTGGCTACAAATTTTATTTGGCGGGAGGGCCTGTTGTCAACACGACATTTAGTTCACTCGGTCAGTATGATGTTAAGACCTTTACACCTCTCGTTCTTCTTATAGCTATGCTCCTTTTATGGCTGATTTTTCGTAAATTCTCTGGCGTTTTTTTAACTATTGCCGTTGTTGTTTTTACATTTACGATTGTTTTAGCACTACAAACAATTTTTGCTTACAAATTTAACAATTTTACGACAAATATGCCTGTCTTTATTATTGCTATCGGTATTGCTGATGCAATGCACCTTTTTTGGATTTATCTACTTGGAAGAAAATCAGGACTTGATAATTATGCAGCCATACATGATACCTTGCAAAAAAATCTTTTACCGACTTTTTTAACCTCACTCACAACAGCTGTCGGTTTTGCCTCTTTGGGTATTTCAGACATTGTTCCTATCAAAACCTTTGGTATTGCAACGGCAAATGCAGCTATTTTAGCATTTATCATTACTATTCTTTTTGTTCCTGCTGCCTTGGCAATTTTAAATATAAAAGTCAAAGTCTCCACAAAAAAAGCTTCACAAGGTACCCTTGGAAATTTTTCCAAAAAATATGCTTCATTTATCATAAAACATGACAATACAATCATAATAGTAACCTTATTACTTTTTGTTTTCATCGCTTTTGGACTCACAAATCTCAAAGTTGATTCTAATGCAGTGCGATACTTTAGAGAGGATGTTCCCTTTCGCCAAACTGTTGCTATGATAGAAAAAAATCTTACCGGTCCTATGAGCTATGAAATTGTGATAGATTCCAAAAAAACAGATGGTATTAAAAATGCAAATTTTATGCAAACTGTTGACAAATTTTCTCAAGAATTTAAAGCAAAATTTCCTGATGCCAGACATACATCTTCTCTTGTAGATGTTGTCAAAAAATTCAATGAAGTTATGAATGCAAATAAAAATATCCCAAATAACAGTAACCTTATTGCCCAATATCTTTTACTTTATTCACTCTCTTCGCCACAAGGCATGGAAATAAACGATAAAATGGATGTTAATGAACGGCTTTTGAGACTTACTGCTTCAATGAATGTTGTCGATACTTCAAAAGATTTACAAATGATACAGTGGATACAAAACTGGTGGAAAAACACTCCCTACTCCGCACAGATAAATGGACAAACGCAAATGTTTGCACATATGCAAGCAGATGTTACCAAGACACTGATTGAATCTATATTGCTTGCTATTGTTGTTACCTCTTTTTTGATGTTTTTTATTTTCAGAAATTTCAAAATGATACCACTCTTTTTAATTCCAAATATTTTACCTATTATCTTAGTAATAGGCGTTATGGGTTGGTTGGGTATTAACATAGACTTGGGCGTTGCCATTTCAGGTGCCATCATTCTCGGTATCGCCATAGATGACACCATTCACTTTTTAATCAAATACAAAGAAGCAAGAAAAAAAGGTTGTAATTTTGAAGAGGCACTTAGCTATGTTATGCAGTATGCAGGACTAGCAATGATGCTTACAACCCTTGTTCTAAGCAGTTCATTTATTGTTTTTCGTCTCTCACAATTTATGCTCAATGCAAATTTTGGGCTTATTACGGCTATTGCTCTTTTAATTGCTTTAGTTGTAGATTTACTTTTATTGCCCGCACTATTGAAAAAAATTGATGGTCGCAAAAAAAGCATACTCATTGAAAAGGAGCATATATAATATGCTAGACATAGAAAAATCATATAAACAAAATTTTCCAAAAGCAGGTAAATATCTGCCAAAAAGTCTCAATAATTTTTTTATTACCATACTTAAAAAAGTATTTCATGAAAATAAATTTAATGAAATTTATGAGAAGAATCATTACCTTAAAGGTCTTGAGTTTGCAGACAGTATGCTTGAACTTTTAGATATAGAGTATACAATCAAACCAAATGAGCTTAAAAACATCCCTTCAACAGGCAGACTTCTCATCGTTGCAAACCACATAACAGGCGCATCAGATGCTTTTACACTCGTACAGCTCATAGCAAGTGCTAGAGAAAACAAAAAAGTAAGACTCATGGTAAATGGCATGCTTATGGGCGTTACTCAGGCAAGTGAGATTATTATTCCCGTGGATAACATTACAGGAGCTATCACAAAAACAAGCATCAAAGCCATTAATGAAGCCTTAGCGAACGAAGAAGCTGTCATTATCTTTCCTGCAGGTGTTGTCAATAGATTTTCATGCAAAGGCATAAAAGACATCCCATGGAAAGCAAGTTTTTTAAAAATTGCCAAAAGAAATAAAGCCCCGATTTTACCGGTAAGAATTGAGGGTAGAAACAGTCTCCTATTTTATTTTGTATCGTTACTTCTACCAAAAAAACTCAGCGGACTTTTAATGCTTCCACATGAATTTGTAACAGCAGGAGAGCAAAAGCCCCTTGTTTTTAATATAGGAAGAGTTATCCCTCTAAGCTCTTTTTCTGATGAGGACATCACTATTAACGAGTATCTCAAACTCTTTTATCAGCATTTATATACACTTGGGACAAAAAAAGAGTGCATTTTACAAACCGAAACAACCATCACAGCCGCACATAATAAAATGATTTTACGCGCAGAAGTCAACAAAGCAGAAGTCTTAGGACATACACTTGATGGCAAAAAAATCATCCTCGCCCAAGCAGATAAAGCACCATTTTTAATGCAAGAGCTTGGACGGGTAAGAGAGATATCTTTTCGCGCAATCGGTGGTGGAACAGGAAGTGCAAAAGACAATGATTTGTATGACAACTATTATAAACATTTGATACTCTGGGATGAAGAAGATTTGGAAATCGTCGGTGCTTACAGAATTGGTGAAGTGGCACAAATCATAAAAAATCGTGGAATGGAAGGCTTATATACTTATAATTTATGTGACTTTAATGCGCACTTTCAAGACTACTGTCATAACTCTGTAGAACTCGGACGAAGCTTTGTACAACCAAAATATTGGGGTTCACGAGCACTCGACAATCTCTGGCAGGGAGTCGGTGCTTATCTGGCAAAAAATCCACATATTATCTACACCTATGGAACGGTGACTATTAATGCAGACACACCACAACAAGCTGTTGCTGCACTTGTTTACTTCTACTCTTTGCATTTTTCCTGTGAGACAAATATGATGAGTGCAAAAACGCCTTACTTTATGAGTTATGAGCAAAAACAGGAGTTTGATATGCTCTTTAAATACAGATCTTACAAAGAGGGTTTTGTGGTGTTGAAAAAATATCTCAAAGATTTAGGCACTTCGGTACCGACACTCTTTAAGCAATATGCAGAATTGTATGATGAGGGTGCTGTGCGATTTTTTGACTTTAGTATCAACGAAGGATTGCATGGAGTTGTTGAAGGCTTCATCATCGCAGATAATTCAAGAATGAAAGAGGCTAAGAGAAAACGCTACATTAAAAACTTTGAATCTGAAAAAATTTAAAACTTTTTAGCTATAATTAGCCATTATTTTTAAAGGCTACTTAGAATGAATTTAGTAACAGGTTCTTCAACCGCACTGATAACTCCGTTTAAAAATGGAAAACTTGATGAACAAACTTATGCTGCGTTAATCCAACGCCAAATAAACAACGGTATGAACGCAATATGCCCAGTTGGGACAACAGGTGAGAGTGCTACACTGACACATGATGAGCACAAACGCTGTATAGAAATTGCCGTTGAAGTTTGTAAAGGGACACAGACAAAAGTTTTAGCAGGTGCCGGCAGTAATGCGACACATGAAGCGATAGAGATTGCAAAACATGCACAAAGCTGTGGTGTTGATGCTATTTTTTCTGTTTCACCTTACTACAACAAACCTTCGCAAGAGGGTCTGTACCAGCATTATAAAGCAATAGCGGAGGCTGTAAGTGAACTGCCTTTTATGCTTTATAATGTTCCGGGGCGTACAGGTGTAGATATTTCAGCAGACACAACAATTAGACTTTTTGATGATGTCAAAAATATTTACGGTGTCAAAGAAGCAACAGGAAGCTTAGAGCGTACTGTAGAGCTGCTTTCACGCAGACCTAAGCTAAAAGTATTTTCAGGAGATGATGCGATTGACTATCCTATTTTGGCAAATGGCGGTGCAGGCATTACTTCTGTCACATCAAACCTTATGCCTGATTTAAAATCAGAACTTGTCAACAAAGCGCTCAGCGGTGACTTCATGGGTGCAAAAGCCATCAATGACAAACTTTACCCTTTGAATAAAGTAATGTTTTGTGAGTCAAACCCTATTCCGGTAAAAGCCGCAATGTATATAGCAGGACTTACCCAAACATTGGAATACAGACTGCCTCTCGTTGCTCCAAGTAAAGAAAATATGAAAAAAATAGAAGAAGTAATGAAAAATTACGACATAAAAGGACTCTAAAATATGAAAGATAAAACTCTCTTTGTAAGCGGTGGAACTCGCGGAATCGGCAAAGCAATCGTTTATGCCTTTGCGAAAGAAGGCTGTAATGTCGCTTTTACCTATGCGTCAAGTGTCGATACTGCAAATGAAATTATTGCCGATATTAAAGCAAATTATGGTGTAAAATGCCGTGCTTACAAATTAGATATATTAGAGCCAAATACCTATAAAGATGTTTATAAAGAGTTTGATGAAGATTTTGATAGACTTGACTATTTCATATCAAATGCAATCATCTCAGGGCGTGCCGTTGTGGGTGGATTTGGACCGTTTATGCGCCTCAAACCAAGAGGACTCAACAATATCTATACGGCAACTGTTGATGCTTTTGTCGTCGGTGCACAAGAAGCTGCAAAACGAATGGAAAAAGTTGGTGGGGGGAGTATCATCTCTATGAGTTCTACAGGTAATTTAGTTTATACACCCAATTATGCAGGGCATGGAACGAATAAAGCTGCGGTTGAAGCAATGGTGCGTTATGCTGCTGCAGAACTCGGAGAAAAAGGGATTCGTGTCAATGCCGTGAGTGGTGGACCTATTGACACAGATGCTCTAAAAGCATTTCCAAATTATGAAGAGGTCAAAGCAGAAGTTGTCAGACGCTCTCCTCTTTCTCGCATGGGTGTTCCCCAAGATTTAACCGGAGCATGTAAATTTTTATGTTCTAATGAATCATCTTGGCTGACAGGACAGACAATAGTGATAGACGGCGGAACTACTTTTCAGTAAATATTTACAGTATATAAAACTATAAAGACATAAAGCCGGCACTAAAGTACCGGTTCCAAAGAACATACCGGAATCGGCATTTTAGTGCTAACTGTTATTTCTGTCATGCCACTCCCTGCCCGCACTAAAGTACGGGTTCCGAAAAGCTACACATTCCTCGGAATCGGTACTTTAGTGCCGACTGTTGAAACATTCTTGCCACTTTCAGCCCGCACTAAAGTACGGGTTCCGAAAATGTGTAAGAAGGGACGAAATTTTATAAACGAGCGTAGTTTACACTTATGCAGGCATCCAATGATGTAAGCTCATTCAAAGTAGTATCATTCACTGCATTGTCTACCAAAATAACGGCAAGTGCTTCTGACTGCTCATTTCTTGCTAATGAAAAATCTGAAATATTTACATTATTGTTCGCAAGAATAGTCCCTACACTTCCAATCACGCCCGGAACATCAGAGTTTTTGAAGAATATAATGTCACCTTTTACAGGGAATTCAATATCGAAACCATCTGTTGCAACTATACGCTGTAAGCCATCTTCAAAAATTGTAGCAGAAACAGAAGTTGTTCCCTCATTTGTCGTAATTTTTACAGTAATAAGATTTTTATACACTTCTGAGTCGCCTAAGTTTACAACTTCAGTTTCTATGCCTTTCTCTTTTGCAACAAAATCTGCATTTACATAATTAATAGATTCTGTAGAGTGGCTGAGTGCACCAACAGTGACAAAAGTAGCAAGAGAATCAACATAGTTTGCAATCTCACCCTGTCCTTTTACTTTTATGGAAATAATTTTAGATTTGTTAATCTGAGATTCTAAAAAGCCTATTTTTTGTCCCATTTCTAAAAATGGCTTAACAAAAGGAGGAATTTTACTCTCATCTATCGGCAAGTTCATCGCATTAGGATACGCTATACCTTTTGCCGCAGCAATTGCATTTCCGGCTGCTTGCGTACCGATATTATACTGAGATTCATAAGTATTTGCCCCTAAGTGAGGAGAAACGACAATATTGTCCAAATCAAGGAGTTTATTATTAATAGCAGGCTCTTTTACAAACACATCTATACCTGCAAAACGAATTTTTCCAGATGTAAGACCGTCATAAAGGGCATCTTCATTATAAAGTCCACCTCTTGCACAGTTTACAAGGACAACTCCATCTTTCATTTTTGCAACTTCTTCTTTGTCAATGATATTAATCGTTTCCTGATTTTTCGGTGTATGAATCGTTATTACATCACATGCCAAAATATCATCAAAGTTTTTCGTGTAAGTCATGTCTAAATCAGTAACTTTTGATGGGTTAATGTATGGATCATAAGCAACTATATCCATTTCAAAAGCTTGAGCACGCTTTGCTACACGAGAACCGATGTTTCCAAAACCGATAATACCGAGTTTTTTGCCTTTAAGTTCATATCCGTACCACTTTTCACGCTTCCAGATTCTTTGATTTTTCAAATGGTCATGAGAATATGGAAACATTCTCATACATGAAAGCATATGTGTCATTGTAAGTTCTACCGCTGCAATAGTATTTGCTGTTGGAACATTCATAACAATGATACCTTTTTTAGAACATTCAGGAATGTTTACATTATCAACACCGACACCGGCACGAACGATTGCTTTCATATTTGTAGCATGTTCTATAAAAAAGTCATCAACATCTGTTGAACTTCTCGTAATTGCTACATCTGCTTTTGGAATAATCGTTTCAACAAGCTCTTTTTTATCAAGGTCTGCTGCCATAATAAAGTTAATATTTTCATCGTCTTGAAGCATCTTTAAACCAGCTTCATGGATATGATCGCACACAACTACTGTATATTTCTGCACCCCAAGGGCATTTGTTTCACTGCTCATTTAATAATCCTTTTTATAAGGCTCAATACTAGCCTTGATTTTGTAATTTTTTAGTACTTGCACTAAGTTATTTAATTTATCTACATTTTGTGAATAAATAAGTAAATCTATGCCTTGTTTGTCTTTTTTAAAGAAATATTTTAGATTATGTCTTTGCAATTCCTCTTTCAGACAAAAAAGCTGATATGGGTCCAAAAGTTTCGCAGACAATTTATAGGTAATAGTTTTAGTTATTTTTTCATCCAAATCTAACTTGACATAGACTTCATTTACAGGATAAAAATAGCCGAGTCTCTCAGATTTAGAAAAATGATTTAACCAAAGCTTTTCCGGTTTGCTTGGAACTGCTTCAGTCTTTAAAGCTAAAGGTTTTGTATCAACAATCTCCTCTTGAGAATTGATAGACACTAAAAAAAAGACAATAAACACAGCTACTCCCAATGCTAGAAGAGGAGCAAACCATTTTATTATCTTTTGCATTTAAAGTACAAAGCTTATTTAAATTTATCTTTTATCAAATCACCAAGAGAATGTGATTCAGTATCATTAATCTCTTCAAGCATTGCTTGATTTTTGATATAGTCTAATTTTTTAACAGATAAACGAATACGGTCACGACGAGTGTCAATGTTAGCAATAGCAGCTTCTATTTCTTGACCAGATTCTAACTCTTCTTTTACAAGCGGAGCTAAATCTTCATCACGAATAAGGGCATCAACACCATCTTCAAGTGAAACAAATACACCAAAATCTTTGATATCACGAATAGTACCTGTAACTACAGCATTCACTTTGTGAGTCGTAGCAAATTTATCTATAGGCGATTCTAAAAGAGTTTTACGGTTTAAAGATATTTTTTGATCTTGCTCATTTATTTTAGCAATTTTCACTTCAACTTCTTCACCGGATTTTAATACTTCTTTTGCTTTTGTATTTTTATCCCAAGAAATATCTTGATTATGTAATAAACCTTCAACACCGTCAATACGAACAAATGCACCAAAATCAGTTAAAGATGTAATAGTTCCTGTTACAATATCGCCTTCATTATATTTTTTCAAAAATTCATCAAATGGTTTTGGTAAAAGTCTTTTTAATGAAACACGAAGTTTATGCGTTTTAGAATTAATTTCTATCACTTCAACATCAATTTCTTGTCCTACTTCAAGGTAGTCATTTGGATTTTTAACATTTTTGTTCCAAGTAATTTCTGAAATATGTAAGAAACCTTCTATGTCATTTCCAAGATCAACAAATACACCGTATGCTTCAATGTTAGAAACAGTAACAGTAATTGTATCACCTTCATCTAATTCGCTTTCAACTTCTACCCAAGGGTCTGGTTGTACAGCTTTTATAGATAATGAAAGATGGCGTTTGTCTTTGTCATAAGAAATAGCTTTTACAGTAACTACATCACCTTCTTTATAAAGTTTTGATGGATTAACTGGACCTTTATAAGAGATTTCATTATAATGTACCAAACCATCAACACCGCCAACATCAACAAACATACCATAGCTAGTGATTTTCTTAATGACACCTTCTACGATGACATCTTCAGCCATTAACTGATCAATGATCTCTTTTTTCTTTTTTCGTTCTTCGTTAAAAAGCTTACGACGAGAAAGAATAATTGAACTTTCAGCTGGGTCAATTTTTACAACCTGCGCTTTAATTTTGCGACCTACAACTTCGTCAGTATCTTTAAATGCTGCTAGTGAGCGTGGCATAAAAAATGAAACGGTATCCGCTTCTACTACATAACCACCACGATTTTTCTTCGTAATGATACCCTCAACAACTAAGTCTTCATAGTCCTCTTTGTGTGCATCAATAAACTCAATAGTTTTTTCTTGCTCTAAAACTTTTTTGTAAGATATTTTAGGACGCTCGTTATAGTATCCCATTTGCATTACTTTTATTTTATCACCAGTATTAAACTTTAGTTCACCGTTCTCATCACGGATCTCATCAAGGCTTAAAATACCTTCAAGTTTATCACCTACACCTACTAATGCTCTGTTCTCATCAGCCTGTATTTCCACTATCTCGCCCTCTACTATGCGACTTGTCTCTTGCTTCTTTTCGCTTGCAGCAAACATCTCTGCAAAATTTTCTTCTTCTTCAAATGATTCATTATCGAACGCCATTGCCTATCCTCTGTTACATAAAAATTGTCGTGATTATAACAAAACTATGATTAATTTATACTTTCTTGAATAGAATTATTAATTATCAGTGATTTTTTTCTATAAAATCAACAACATTTTGGATAATCCAGTCAGGTGTAGATGCTCCAGCAGAGATACCACAAAACTCTTTGTCTTTAAACCAAAGTGGATCTATGTCGTTTTCATCTTCAATATGGTAAGAATTTTCACAGTAATCATGAGCAATGGATGAGAGTTGTTTTGTATTTGAGGAATTTTTTCCACCAATAATTATCATAACATCGGCTTTTTTAGATATTTTTCTCACAGCCTCTTGGTTTTCAAAAGTTGCGTTACAGATTGTGTTAAACACCCTAACCTCTTTATAACGAGGTATTAGATAGTTTGCAACTTCAAGATAGTCCTCAACTTTTCGAGTTGTTTGTGCTATAAGTGCTATTTTTTCATGTAATTTTACATTTTCAAGTTCTTCGGCACATGTTACAACGAATGCACCATGTGTCGCATAGGACTTAACTCCCTTGATTTCGGGGTGCGCTTCATCGCCAAATATAACTACACTGTACCCTGCTTCACTCATCTCTTGAGCAATCTCTTGAGGTTTTGTAACATACGGACAAGTTGCATCTATAACATCTACTTTATTTTTTTTAAGCTCTGCTAATTCATTTTTTTGTATACCATGGGTACGGACTATGGCTTTATCCCCTTCTTTAAAACTATGATGGTCATCAGTTAAACCAACTTTAAAATCACTATCAAGTCGGGCAATCTCTTTGTTATTATGTATTAATGGTCCATAAGTTGAAGAATTTTTATTTTCTTCAGCAATTTTAATAGCACGCTTTACACCAAAACAAAATCCGTAATTCTCAGCTAGTTGTATTTTCATTAGTTTAACTCTACTTGTGTAATTTTTTTCAATAGTTCAAAGAAGTTTGGAAAAGATGTATTTATACAGTCTAAATCGCTTACTTCCATGCCACATTTTAGTCCTGCAATAATAAAGCTCATAGCAATTCTATGGTCGCCATCACTCTCAACCTCTGCTTTTTGCAACTCACCACCAATGATTTTGTAGCCATCTTCTTGTTCATCTACTGCAATGCCACATGCTCTAAGACCTTCCACAACAGTGGAAATTCTGTCAGATTCTTTAACTCGCAACTCTTTTGCATTTTTCACAATACTCTCACCACTTGCACATGCCATGGCAATAGAGAGTGCCGGAAGTTCATCTATAAGCCATGATATATTATTTTCTATAACAATTCCATGCAATGGAGCATACTTTACATGTATATTGCCGACCGGCTCATACTTGTCATTTTTTAATTCATAAGAAATATTTGCGCCCATGCGTTCAAGCGCCTTAAATGCTTCAATACGAGTAGGATTGAGTGTTACCCCTTCTAGAATTACAGAAGCGTTAGGAATGATTGCAGTGGCTACTGCAAAGAAAAAAGCAGAAGAAGGGTCAGCAGGAACTCTAATTTTTAAAGGTTCTAGCAAGTTTGTTAATGGTGCAATCGTTGTTGTTAGTCCATCTACTTTTATATCTGCTCCCATTCCTTTGAGCATTCTTTCCGTATGGTCGCGTGAAAGTTCCGGTTCTCTGTAAGTACAAACACCGTCTGCCCGCAGGGCTGCCAAAATCATTGCACTTTTAACCTGTGCCGAAGCAATTTTGCTCTCATAATCAAAAGCTTTCAGTGAAGCACCTCGAATACTAAGCGGTGCCAAATCACCGTTTTGTCTTCCATCAAGCTTCGCACCAATACTCATAAGCGGTGCTGATACACGCTTCATAGGACGACGACGAAGATACTTGTCTCCCGTTAAAACAAAGTGACCGTTTGCAGAGCTTAAAAGCCCACAAAAAAGTCGCATACCCGTTCCCGAATTACCACAATCGAGTATTTCAAATGGCTCTTGTATGCCACTTGAAGATATTTTAATTATTTTTCCGTCATCCTCAACTTTTGCACCAAGATTTTTTACTATTTCCAAAGAATTAAGGGTATCTTCAGCTCGTAAAAAATTTTCTATTTCACTGACTCCCTTACTGAGCATTGCAAACATCACACTACGATGAGAGATTGACTTATCAGGGGCAATCTCTGAAATACTCAAAGAAAAACTTTTCGTAGGAAAAACAACTACTTTATTCATCGCAAACCAATTCCTAGTTCACTATTTAATGCATTAAGTATAGAATCCATAGCAGATGTAATATCTTCTTCTTCTAAAGTTTTTTCATCAGACTGTAAAACAAAACGTAAAGAAAGGCTCATATTTTCACCTAACGTATCATCACTGTATTTATCAACCGGATAAAAACGTACTACCTCTTTAAGTGCATGTGTATTAATCACATCTTTGACTTTGTCATAACTCATATCTTTTGGCATGATTACGCTTAAATCTCTAAAAGATGCTTGATATTTCGAGGTTTGTTGTGCAATTTTAAGTCCATAAGAAATTTTTGCAAAATCAAGTTCACACATGAAAGTTGTCTCTAAATCATACGCTTTTTCAACTTCAGGATGCACTCTAAAAAGTTCACCTATAGACTCACCTTTTAAAAACACCTGTGCCGATTGATATGTATGAGAAAGTTTATGCACTGTTACATATTCTCTTAGTTCAATATCACCAATAATATCAGCAATTTTTTGTGTAAAGAAAGCAAAATCTACTTTTTGTGGTTTTCCATTGTTTGCAAGACTTTCATTCTCTTTATCACCACTGAAAATAAATGACATTTTATATGATTCTTCTCTTAAAGGTGTAAAAACAGAACCAATTTCAAAAAGTTTTACAGAGGCATATCCATTTTTTACATTTGCCGACGCTGCTTTTAACAAACCTGTTAGCAATGTCGGTCTCAAAGTATCCAAAGTTTGTACAATCGGGTTTAAAAGTTCAAGCTCTTTTTTACTCGTTTCAAAACCATAAGAGTGCAACACTTTTTTCTCATCAAAAACAAAATGCACAGATTCAAAAAAGCCACTTTGTGCACATTTATGTCTAAAAATAGAACGCTTTTTATACTCAAAGTAATTATCTTCAAGTCTATTTGCTTCTTGGAGTATAAAAGGCTTCGAAGCAATATTATCAATACCCACCATACGGACTATTTCTTCCACGATATCTTGTTTATTAACAATATCATGTCGAAATTGCGGTACTGAAATAACAAATTTGTCAACAGATGATTTAGAAACATCAAAACCTAAATTTTTCAAAATTTTTGTAATAACAATTTTATCTATATTCGCACCTATTATTGTATCAATCTCTTGCTTTGTTATCATCACTATCTTTTCTTTAAAAGAGTTAGAAAGCTCTATGTTCCCACTAAAAGTAGATGAAACAGAATTAGCTTCTATGAGGTCGATACAATAAGAAAGCCCGCCATTAAGTTCCGGTTCACTTCCTCTTGATGTTTTATAAAAAAGTGGACCGGATTCTGTTTTTTTCTCGGCCATTTTTTTTGAAATAATATCAGGTGGAATATAGCTCGCTTCTAAAAGAACAATGCCTTCATTTTTTGTCACTTTTGATGTGTCTTTTTGAATAATTCCGACAATAGAAGCAATTTCACCTTCTTGTGTTTTAATACAAGCATAACCGTTTTCATCATCCGAGAGAATAACTTTTGCCATAGCTTTATCATCTTTAGTAAAAAATTCATGTTTATAAGCTCGCAAAATGACGCCTGTAGAATGCGTCACATAAAGTGTCATCGCTTCAACATCACATTTTCGCGTATCTTCAATTTGTCCTAAACGAAGTTTGACAATAAAAGGCAAAGTTAACTCTTTTAAATCAATCGCTTTGTAGCGTAAATTGACATCTAAATCTTTTTCATGGGACAAAGATAGAATACGCCCGATACCTCTTTTTTCATCATTATCTGTTTTTTCATACTCTTTTATCTCTCTGTTAAAAGCAGCACTTAAATCCCTTGCCACACCACGAATACTTAAGCAGTCTCCACGGTTTGCCGTCAGTTCTATTTCGATTAAATCATCATTAAAAACAGGATTCGTATTTACCTCTTGTCCTAATGTAAAGGAACCAATACTCTCATCAAGTTCCATGATTCCTTGACCTAAATCTGGCAAACCTATTTCAGAGGCTGAACATATCATACCCTCAGAATCAACACCGCGTAACTTTACAGGTTTTATAGCAAGACCCGATGGCATTACTGCCCCAATAGTCGCCACAACAACATTCAGTCCTGCTCGTACATTTGATGCGCCACATACTATTTGACGCGTACATGAGCCTATATCTACTTTACAAATATTTAGTTTATCCGCATCAGGATGCTTTTCACACTCTAAAACTTGTCCAAAAATTATTTTAGCAGGCACTCTATACTCATGAACTCTATCAACTTCTAAACCAATGGCATTAAAAGTCTTCGCTAATTCTTGTGTTATAATACCATCAAGATCAATCCACTCATTGAGCCAACTTTTAGTAACTATCATTGAAACTGCTCCAGTAACTTAATATCTCCCTCGAAAAGTGAGCGAAGGTCACCTATGTGATGAATCAGCATTGTAAAACGCTCAACACCCAAGCCAAATGCATATCCGCTAACATTTTTATACTCTACAGCTTCAAAGACATTAGAATCCACAATACCGCAACCGAGAACTTCCAACCATCCTGTATGGGAACAGACGCGACACCCCTTACCCTTGCAAAATACACAAGAGATGTCTACCTCTGCAGAAGGCTCCGTAAAAGGAAAAAATGAAGGACGAAAACGAACTTCTACATCACCAAACATATATTTTAGAAAATCTTCCAAAATAAATTTCAAATTGGCAAAAGAGACTTTTCCTTCTTCATCAACCAGCAAACCCTCTACCTGGTGAAACATTGGCGTATGTGTCAAGTCATAATCACGACGAAAAACTGCACCCGGAGCTATCATACGAATAGGCGGTTTTGATTCGAGCATCGTTCTGATTTGAACAGGAGATGTATGTGTACGCAAAAGCATCTCATCTTTAAAATAAAAAGTATCTTGCATATCGCGGGCTGGATGATATTTAGGCAGATTTAAGGCTTCAAAGTTATGAAAGTCATCTTCTACAATTTGTCCTGTCTTTACTGCGAAATTCATAGAAGAAAAATACTCTACAATTCTGTCCATTGTCTCCATAACAGGATGCAGGGCACCTGCTGAAGATTTCGTACTAAACATAGAAACATCAAGTGCTTCTTCTTTCATAGCACGCTGCAATTCTTCAGTCTGAAGGGCAATCTTTTTTGCAGTAAATTCATTCATAAGCGTACTTTTATGCTTATTTAAATCTTTTGCGATTTGGGATTTCTGCTCATTGGGAGCATCTTTCATCTTAGCAAATTCAGTGCTTAAAACACCTTTTTTTCCAAAAATAGCGATGCGGATATTTTCTAAGGTCTCAACACTTTGTGCTTGTTTAATTTTATCATACCACTCTTTCAATAGAGTCTCCATAGTTCTTAATTTTACGCTGATTATACTCAAAAATTTGTTATAAATAGCTTTTATGTGCTACAATAATAAAAAACCAAGGAAAGAATTATGTGTCTATTTTGTAAAATCGTAAATAAAGAAATACCAGCAAATATTGTTTTGGAGAATAAAAATTTTCTCGCCTTTCATGATATTAACCCAAAAGCACCTGTGCATATTTTAACTATTCCAAAGTTACATGTAGACAGTTTTAATGAAGTAACGGGCGAGACTATGGCAGGAATGACAGCATTTATTCAAGAGTTGGTCAAAGAAGTCGAAATTGATACAAGTGGGTATAGAGTTATCAGCAATGTAGGAGACAATGGCGGACAGGAAGTCAAACATTTGCATTTTCATATTTTAGGTGGAGCAAAACTTAAATGGGATCATTTTAGTGATGCAGACCCAAAAGACTTTTTATAATCACATTTCTTAGCGAGAGAAAATCTCTAGCTAGGACATGCCTCAATTTCACCCATATCTATTTTACTTCCACCACCGCTAATCATTTTTTCATTTTCACGAATTAATTTACCATTATGCGTGATAGAATAAGAAATTTCTGTTGTATCTCTGATAGTATTAATTGTTGAACAATATGTTTCAACTGACGCCATAACCCATCTAGCAGCTGTTACATCATCAGCATCCGAATTAAAATCATATGTTAAATGTAAAGTAACAAATTTACGAGGATGATCATCTGCACGCACAACATCACCATCAACTACTAAATCAGTGACGGTTTTTCCTTGATTTTTCGGTATTAAAATCAAATCAGTTGCACTACATGTAATGATACCTGCTAAAAAATACTCAACAGGCGATATAACGGGACAATCAATTATAAAACTGCTTTTTGCAGTTGTGGCTTCAAACTTCATTCCTCCTTTATGCGATACGCTTACTTTCATATACTACTTCTCCTCTAAATATTTTTTAAAATAATCCAACTGTTCTTTTGTTCTTTGTGTTGCCGTACCACCTTGTGATTTTCTTGCATTCATCGAATTTTCAAGCACAAGAAAATCAAGCACATCTTCACTAATTCTTGCATCAATCTCTTGTAAATATTTCAACTCAATTTCACTTAAGTCTATCCCCAACTCTTCACTTTTTGCAACGGCTTTTCCTGTAATGAAATGGGCTTCACGAAAAGGAATAGCACATTTTTCAACCAAATAATCAGCTAAGTCTGTAGCTGAGAGATGCCCAACCTTACAAGCTGATTGCATATTTTGTGGTTTTACCTGCATTGTTTTTATCGCTTCTTTTAAAATTTCCAAAGAAATTTCGGCTGTTTCTACAGAATCGAAAACACCCTCTTTGTCTTCTTGTGTATCTTTGTTATATGCAAGTGGCAGACCTTTCATAACAGTTAAAAGTCCCATAAGTGCCCCGTAAACTCGTCCAGTTTTTCCACGAAGCAGTTCAGGCACATCTGGGTTTTTCTTTTGTGGCATGATGGAACTTCCCGTTGAATACTCATCACTCAGCTCTACAAATCCAAATTCATAAGATGACCAAAGTACCAGTTCTTCACTTAAACGGGAAATATGCATCATCATTGTCGATATGTTAAATAGAATTTCTAATGCGAAATCTCTGTCACTTACCGTGTCTAAACAATTAACACTCACACTCTCAAATCCGAGAAGCTCTGCACTGTATTGTCTGTCTATATTATGCGGTGTTCCTGCTAACGCCGCACAGCCAAGCGGTGATACATTATTTCTCTCATATGAGCTTTCAAATCGTTCAATATCACGCTTAAACATAGCTAGATATGCGCCAAGATGAAAACCAAAGTTTATAGGTTGCGCATGTTGCAAGTGCGTCATACCTGGTAAAAGTGTCTCAGTATGTTTCTCAGCTACAACAACAATCTCTTGCATTAAAAGTGTAAGAAGTTCCGAAATTTCCAAGTTTTTACGCAATACATAACGACGAAAATCAACAGCTACCTGATCATTTCTACTTCTTGCCGTATGCAGTTTTTTTCCGGTATCGCCTATAATTTGCGTCAAACGCTTTTCAATTCCCATGTGCAAATCTTCATCAGAAATATTCCATTCAAATTCGTCAGATTCTATCTCTTTTTTCACCTGAGCCAACCCATCTTGAATTTGTTTGAATTCTTCTTGTGTAAGTATGCCCTGTTTTGCAAGCATTTGTGCATGTGCCAAAGAACCTTCTATATCTTCACGGTAGAGCTTTCTGTCATACATAATTGATGCATTAAATTTATCTAAAAGATTTGAAGCAGATGCCGAAAAACGACCTGACCACATTTTTTCCATAATAATTCCTATAATATTAAAAAGTTTGATATTTTATCTAAAAAGAGATACTTTACAAAGAAAGAGAAACAAAATAAAGGAGAATTACTTCATTTTGTTTTAATTACAAGCAGGAACATTTCCACTGTCTTTTGCATATTCTACCAAAAACTGTTTCAAATGTTTTGATTTTCTAAAATATCTTTTACTTTTAAAATATTTCCACGATTTTTTAGCTTTTTCACTTTCAAGATGCAGTTGGGCTAAAGGTTTCCCTTTTTTTCTCATCAGTTTTTTCCACTTTCTCATTTTATATTTTGCAATAAAATTTTGTCCGGATTTATGACATTTTAAACATTTTTTTATAAAAATTCGCTGCCCTTTATATATGGCAGCATCTGATGAGGAGAGTGTAAATATAGTTAAAGAAAGTACAATTAATAAAAATTTATTCATATAAGAATCCTAAAGTGTAATCTGTTATGCTGATATTACATTAGAAATTATTATATATTCCTTACAGCACTTCATTTTAATACAAAAAATAGATAAAACTTTATAATTGAAACTTGTTATATAGCTTTTCATCTAAATTCCAAAGCTTTTTTTCCCTCAAACCTTGAACAATACTTTGTGTGCATTCAACATCATCTGGCCATTCTCTTGTAAAATTATCTAAAGAATTTTTGTTAGTACCATCTATACCTATCATTAGCCCAGATTGATAAATGTCACGAAGTGCATCCATATTATTTGTTACACGCCAAAGTAACATGTAAGAATTATATATATCATTTTTTTTGGCATCTACAAAAATAACAATTCGTATATGTGTGCTAAGAACTAGCAAATCATCGAAATATTCTTTTGCATTTCTTGTTTTGTCAATGCTGATAACAGTGATAGGATTATTTGTTCTTTGCATAAACTGATGCAAATCAACAACATCAGGCAGTAACTCTTTTACTTTAATAAGAAGTTCTGCATCTCCTAAAAGTTGAGGCGCTTCGACACTGTTCGCCGCTGTTGCATCTATACCCAATTTTCCACCGACAAGTGTTTCGGGAGATGAATGATCAAGTGCATCTAAAATACCCTCCGTTATAAACAGAGATTTGGGAGTGAATCGATTTAAAACATAACTAGCAAAAACTTCATAATTTTCTAATTTCGGTGCTTTTTCATCTACAAAAATTGCATGTTTAACAAAGCTCATTTGTCCGGCACCCCAAAATGCATGCATAAACTGCTTGGCATGTCCTTTATACAAAGGCTGCATTTTTGCAAGGATTAAGTTGTGAAAACCGGCATTTTCTGGCATATGATAATCAAGTAAATCAGGTGCCGTCGTTTTTAAAAGCGGAAAAAATATTTTCCCTGTTGCCCAGCCCATATATTTGTCTTCCAAAGGTGGTTTTCCTACCACTGTTGCTAAAAAAGTTCGTTTTTTCTGCATCGTTATCGCGGAGACTTCCATCACAGGGTACGGCTCTTCTAAAGTATAATATCCTGTGTGGTCACCAAAAGGTCCTTCAATTCTCAAGTTATTTGGGTTTACCCAACCTTCTATGACATAATCAACATCTTTTGGAATGTATAAAGGAGTAGTTAATGACTTTACAAGCTGTGCAGGTTTTTTTGTTATCAATCCATACATCAAAAGTTCATTTACACCATAAGGAAGCGGTGCGGTTGCACACCAAGTATAGAGTGGATTTCCACCGATTGCAATACTGACGGGCATTTTTTTGCCTGCTTTTTGATACTGATCAAAAAAGTGTGAGGAGTCCTTATGAATCTGCCAGTGCATCCCTAAATGATTCTTATCATACACCTGCAACCTATACATGCCAAGATTAACCATTTCGCCATCAAGGCTCTGCGTGTAAACCTGTCCCATAGTGATAAAAGGACCACCATCTTGTTCCCATGTAGTTAAAACAGGCAGTTTATATAAATCTATTTCATCTTTTAAATATTTTATTTGCTGACATTCACCCTCGCCTTTAAGGCGTTTTGGAAAAATATTTTTCAGTGAAAAAAGTTCACTTACCATTGAAATTTTTTCTTTAAGTCCTGCTGGTGGTTTCATATGCAAAAGTTTTGTAATTTCATCAGCAACCGATTCGATAGTTCGTCCAAAAAGAAGTTCACAGCGTTTATACGAACCAAACACATTCATCAATACCGGTTCTTCAAATTTTTTATCATTTTTTTTATCGACTACATTAGTAAAAAGTAGTGCTTTACCACCGTCTTCTTTTTTTACTTCGGCATAGGCTAAATGTGGAATTTCAAGATATATATCTAGTTCAGTGTCAATTACAGTTAGTTCATCATTTTTTTTTAAAAGTTTTATCGTTTTTTGCATTTTTACAATCTTTGTGGCATTTCATCTTTAAAAGCAATTTTTTCTGCTTGTTTGAGCAGTTCTAAAGCTCCATTATCTATCATTTTTTGTGCAAGTCCTTTGCCTAAATTTTTACTTTTTTCTTTACTAGTTATGACTTTTTCTTGCATAATATTTGTTCCGTTTGGAAAGCCTAACATGACTCTAAAAACAACATTATCATCTTCTATAACGGCATTACATGCAACAGGAGCCGAACATCCCGCTCCAATTTTAGATATAAAATCTCTTTCAATCTGTGTACATGTAAAGGTATTCTCATCATTAAGCGTTTTAGCGATTTCGCGCACTTTTTCATTGTTTGAAATTATTTCAATGCCAAGGGCAGCTTGACCCATCGGTGGTATCATCATATCAAGAGAGAGTTTTTGCGTATAAGGAATATCTTTAAGTAAATCGAGTCTGTTCAAACCTATCCATGCCAAAATAATTGCGTCATATTGACCTTCTTGCAACTTTCTCAAACGAGTATTTACATTCCCTCGTAAATCTTTTACCTTTAAGTCAGGTCTTTTTTTCAAAAGCTGCATCCTGCGTCTGAGACTTGTCGTGCCAACTACAGCACCCTGAGGTAAGTCTTCAAGACTAGTATAATTATGCGATAAAAAAACATCACTTTGATCTTGTCTTTGTGTCACAGCACTAAGTTCCAAACCATCGGGAATATATGTCGGAACATCTTTTAAACTATGTACTGCTAGTTCTGCATTGCCTGCAAGCATTTCATCTTCAAGCTCTTTTGTAAAATGCCCTTTACCCCCTATGAGCGCCAAAGGTTTATCTAAAACTTTATCGCCATTACTCACTATTTTATTGAGTGTTACTTTTATTTCAGGGAAACTTTTTTCAATTCTTGCTTTTATGTGATACGCCTGCCAAAGTGCCAAATCTGAAACGCGTGTTGCTATGGTTATTTTTTGCATTATTTAACTTTCAAATATTTTTTCTTTGTATTGTCTACTGATCCATCAAGATACACTGTAGGCGTTCCACCAACCATAAGATCACTTGCGACCATTTTATCATGATTTAACTGCTTCAAAACCTCAGGGGCATTAATATCTTTGAGTGTAATCTGTGTTCCTTCGGCTTTATTAAACGCATCGAGTATTTTTTGGGCATCTTTTTCTCTTGGATTAATTTTCACATTATACAGTTTCAATACTACATCTTTTTTACCTTTGTGCTCAGCGGCAATAGCAGCTTTCACTAGGGTAACAGAAGCAGGATGAATACGGGCTAATGGAAAATGATAATAATACACGGCAAATTTATGTGGCTCTTTTTTCATACTTGTAATGGCACCTGGAACAAATCCTCTACAAAAAGGACAAAGTGGGTCTGAAAATATGACTATTTTATGTCTAGCATCTGCATTACCATAAATCAAGTTTTCTCTTGTATAATATTTAGCTTTTACTTTTGGTTTTACACTCTCGACCAAACTTGTACCAGTATACATATCTGTTAAATCTTTTGTAACAAGTTGACCATTAGAAAACCAAATCATTTTTTCATGAATATGCTGTTTTGCTTTCGTTTTCAAAACAGCTTTTACATCAACAATGTAAGCATTCCACTTAGGGAGTTGCTTAAGAGGTACAACATCTTCAACTTTTACATCTACTGACGCTAATCTAGGATTTTCACTAAACTTATCTTCTAAAAAATCCGCTACTTTTTCACTCGTTGTATTTGCATATACAAAACTACTTAAGAGTAGTATCGTGCTCAATAATTTCAACATCAATGACATCTGAATCCTTTGTAATATTATTTTGTTCTTCAAAAGAAGTGTTACATTTTCCTGATTTTACATTATAACGGTTAACAAGCATACTCGTAAAAACGCTAAACTGCATCAAAATACCTAAAATATCGGTTAAAAATCCGGGAACTATAAGTAAAATCGCTCCTATAAGCGTAAAAAGATTCAGTTTTTGAAACTGTTCTAAATCTATACAATTATATGAAACCGCTGTCATGTTTTCAACCAAAGTTTTTCTAAAATTTACTAAAATAGAGATACCGATAAATGCCGTAAAAAGTATCTCAAAAAATGTTGCCAAACCACCTATAGCGGAAGAAATTTGCACCGATACAAGTACTTCTAAAAAAAGATATATTAAAAAGTAAATCATCTAAATGAGTTCCATAATTTTATCGAAAATTTCTTCGCTTTTAATATCTGTTTTCTCTTTTGTTGCTCTGTCAAAAATCTGTACATATCCGTTTACAAGTTCTTTACCTATAACAATCGTATAAGGAAATCCTATAAGTTCCGCATCTTTCATTTTAAAGCCAAAACGCTCTTTTCTGTCGTCAAGCATCACTTCTACATTTGCATCTTGAAGTTGTTTGTAAAGTTGCTCACCTGCTTGAGTCTGTGCCTCATCTTTTATGTTACTTATCATAATATTTACCATATACGGTGCTGTCGCTTTTGTCCAGATACAACCATTTTCATCATGATGTTGCTCAATGACCGCCGCAACAAGCCGTGAAACACCCATACCATATGTTCCCATAATAAAAGGCTGTGCTTTGCCGTTTTCATCTAGGAATTCAGCCTTTAACGCTTTAGAATAGGTCGTCCCTAATTTAAAGATATGCCCTACTTCTATGCCTTTGCTAAAAGTGAGTTCTCCCTCACAATTAGGACAAATATCACCTTCATTTACCTCTGCAATATCTTCAAAATACGCCACATCACTAAGTATTGATAAATCAACACCTATATAATGATAATCTAGCTCATTTGCCCCACAGACTAAATCTTTTGCATCTTTGAGATCACTATCTATAACATGCTTCGCTTTGTCTTGGTCAAGTGGTCCTATAAAACCGGGGACAAGTCCTATTGCTTGTAACTCTTCTTCTGTAACATCTACTATATCAAGTGCTTCTGTCGCATTGAGTGCTTTTACATCCTGAAGAGTATCACACCCACGAACAAAGAAAAGAACTATTTCACTTTCATCTTCGTACACAACTCTTTTTGCAACGCATTTAATTGTAAAATATGGGTCAATTTTAAAAAAGTCTGCAAGTTCGTCTATGGTTTTTACATCCGGTGTTGTAAATTTGTTAAATGTTACTTCGGGAGCTTCGGGAATTTCTGAACGCTTACTTCTTGAAGCCGCTTCAAGGTTTGCCCCATATTCACACTTGGAACAAACGGCAATCGTATCTTCACCGCTGTCTGCCAAGACCATCAATTCCTTAGAGCCACTTCCACCGATTGCACCGCTATCTGCTTCTACAATTCTAAAATCAAGCCCTAAACGCGTCAATATTTTTTTATAAGCTGTTTCTACTGTATCAAATTCTCTGTCTAAATCTTCTGCTGTTGCATGAAAAGAGTACCCATCTTTCATAATAAATTCACGACCGCGCATCAAGCCAAAACGAGGACGCGCTTCATCACGAAACTTTGTTTTAATCTGATACAGATTTAGTGGTAAATTTTTATAAGAAGTCACACGATTTCGCACGACATCCACCATCATCTCTTCATGTGTCGGTCCTAGCACAAAGAGGTTATTTTTTCTATCATGAAAACGCAGGAGTTCTTTACCGAATTTTTCTATTCGTCCGCTCTTTTGCCATAATTCTGCCGGTGTTACAAAAGAGAGTTCTACTTCTTGAGCGCCGATTTTTGTCATCTCTTCATTGATGATATTTTCGATTTTTTCAATAACTCTTTTGGCAAGAGGTAAATAGTTGTATAAACCGGCGGCTACCTGTGTGATAAAACCTGCACGCGATAAAAATATGTGACTTGGAAGTGTTGCATCAGAAGGTGCTTCTTTTGTTGTCGGGATAAACGCTCTGCTTCTTCTCAAATTTTAATCCTTTTTTAAATGGTGTTTATATTGATCGGGAATATTATCATGCTCATCATTAAGAATGTATTGCATTGCTCCCGTCGCTGTATCACTTTTAGCTTCATGCGAAGCCTTGCGCATCTTTTTTGTCATATCGTGCAAAAATCTTTTGATTGCCTGCTGTGCCATTTTTTGAGCTTGTTCTTCATACTCTTTTGGAATAAAGCCCTTTTTAATTGCTCTTTTTGTCTCTTTCTTAACAGATATATCAGCTTTTTTGTAAATTTCTTTTATAATTGGTTCGACATTTAAGGCATCAAGCCATTCAAAAAATTCTACGACACCTCTTCCAACAATACCATGAGCCTGTCTGACATACTGTTCTCTTTGCGATTTATTTGCATCAACTATATTTTTAATGTCATCCACAACAAAAAGATAAATATCATCTCTCTTTTTTAAATCAATATCTCTTGGTATTGCCAAATCAAACCAAAATCTCTCAAAATCCACATCTTCTACCAACTCATTTGTAATAATAGGATAGGCTGCACTTGTTGCAGTAAATATAATATCAAACTCATTCACTGCTTTGTCTAAGTCTCCAAAATCATATACTTCGGCTCGACACTCTTGGGCCAAAGTTTCTGCTTTTTGTTTTGTCCTATTTGCAATAAATGTTCGTACACCATCTGAAATAAGATGCTTTGCACATATTTCACTCATCTCACCGACACCGATGACAAGCGCTTTTTTCTCATGCAAACTTTGTACTTTTTCTTTAATCTGTCCAATAGCAACAGAAGCAACAGAAACAGGTTTTGAAGAAATATCTGTCAGGTTTCTTACTTTTGCCGCACATTTAAAAGCATGGCTGATAGCCCTCGACATTTTTTTCGCCGAGTAGCCTCGTTCATGTGAAAATCTAAATGCATCTTTGAGTTGCCCTGCAATTTGTGTTTCACCGACTACCATAGAGTCGATAGAACTCGCAACAGCAAAAAGATGATGGATGGCACTACTGTCGTCGACTATCTCAGCAGTTTCGTAAAGTAACTTTTCAGCTAAACCTGCTTTAAAAACCAAAAGCTTAATAATATGCTTTGTCGCTTGCGTAATATCACTACAGCATACATATAATTCCATTCTGTTACATGTAGCGAGCATTATCGCTTCACTGATATTTTCAGAGGCTAGCAGTCTTTGCAGACATGCTTCTTTCTCTTCATCCGTATAAGTAAATTTTTCTCTTAGCGTTATATCACTGTTTTTATGGGAGAGGCTTACTGTTAAATAATGCATTAATAACTTCTTTTTATCATAGTTTCTAAAATATTGACTAGACTTTCATCTTCGTGCATAGCTTGTTTTGCTTCATTTGAAAGCTTTTGTGCAAGTTGAAAAGATTTTTCTATTGTTTTGTGCTCTTGCATTTTTGCCTGCATCCAGTGAAGTTCTTCGACTGTCGGTTTTTTTGCATGAAGTGAAATTAGCTTTTCTTTATCTTCATTATTCAGTTTTTCATAAAGATAAATATAAGGCAAAGTACATTTCCCCTCTACATAATCATTCATCGCAGGTTTTCCAAGGGTTTTTTCATCCGCCGTAATATCAAGAATATCATCAATAATTTGAAAAGAGAGTCCAAGGTTTCTTCCGTACAAAGCATGTTTATCTGCATCTTTGCCTGCTAGTATAGCACTTGCTTTTGCAGCAGCTTCTATCAGTGTTGCAGTTTTAAGATAAAGCATATCAAGATAGCGTTGTTCATCACTGTTAAAATTTTCTGCCATTTTCACATCCATCATCTCACCTTTTGAGAGAGCTGTGACGGAAGACGCAATTGTTTGTGCCACTTCTTTGTCAAATGCAACTAGTTCCGTAAACGCTTTAGAGTATAAAATATCACCAAGCATAACAGCGGTTTTACTCCCATCAGTTGCATTGATTGAGGCTTCACCTCGTCTTGTCATTGCCTCATCAATCACATCATCATGTAACAACGAAGCCGCATGAATAAGCTCGACTATGGCAGCTAAAAGAGGGGCATCTTTATGTTTTGAGGCAATTTTTAAAATAAGTTTTGCCCGAAGTCTTTTTCCGCCTTGCAGCATGGCAAACAAATGTGTTACCTCATCATAATCACACTCTTGAATCAGTCTTGTTATTTGTGCTTCTACTCTTTGCATTTATCTCATCTTTTTTTATTTTTAAATATTTTTAAGCTTATTTGGTCTTTACGGTCAGATAAATAAAGAACAAACGAAGCAATATTTTTTTTAACATCAAACTCTTTAAATTTAATTAGTATATATGGTACATTATAAAAATCTGCTCCAGGAGTTTTTAATTTAACCCGAAAACTTTGATTTTTATGATTAAGATAGAGTATATTTTGCGCAACATTTTTATCATAAGAACGCAGTATTACGAGTCCATCATTCACATACAAAGTCCATCTAAATTTAAAGAGTCTTGTTTTATTATCGTATTTTACAAGAATTTTCTTTTGCACATCCTTTTTAAGTGAAATTTCTCTCACTTTTTGTAAATCATTAGCAAAAAGAGCACTGTTTAAAAAAAACAGTGCTAAAAAAAACTGTAAAATACTTTTCAATGATTATTCACTTTGAGAAAGGATACTACCCATAATTTCTACAAAAATACTTTTTGTTTTTGTATTCACCTCATCAAGATTATTCATTTTATATTGTGAAATTGCCGAATCAATATCATCGCCTACTTGTTTTTCAAGCATAAGCTCCATCGTAGCGGCTTTTTCTATAAAGTTTTCTAATTCCTGTCTTACAATATCATTGTTGGCATTAAAAACTACATCCATAAATTTTGATCGTGGAGAACCTCCAAAGATATCTTCTTCATCTTCAAATAACGCACTGTAACTCATTTATATTTCCTTTATTTTTAATAATTTATACGATTATAACGATTTTTACTTAACAATTTGGGTGCCCACACCCTCTGATGTAAAAAGTTCAAGTAACATTGAGTGTTCAAGTCTGCCGTCAATTATATGCGCCTTTTGTACACCGCCATCAATCGCTTCAAGACAGGCATCGACCTTTGGTACCATACCGCCATGAATTGTTCCGTTATCTTTCAAAATTTTCACTTCATCTTTTGTCAAAGTAGAGAGCAATTGTTTATCTTGATTAAGCACACCTTCTGTATCGGTCAAAAAAATAATTTTATTGGCACCTATGGCTTTTGCAACATATGAAGCACATAAATCTGCATTAATGTTATACCCCGGATGTCCCATCTCTTCACCGGCTGCAATCGGTGCAATAACAGGAACAAAATTCTCTTTAATAAGATTAGAAATTACTTCTGCTTTGACATTGGTTATATTTCCAGTGAGTCCCCATTTAGAAAAATCTTTTGCACGCGCAGAAATAAAATGCGCATCTTTCCCACTAATACCTATTGCCTTGGCTCCATGAGAATTAAGGAGTGAAGCTATCTCTTTATTTATTTCACCGCTAAGTATCATCTCGGCGATACGCATCGTCTCTTTTGTCGTCACACGCTGCCCTTCTATAAACTGTGTCTCAATTTTTAAAGCATCGAGCATTTGTGTAATTTTTTTTCCACCACCATGAATAATCACAGGTTTAATGCCTACAAGATACATAAGTAAAATATCTTCGGCAAATTTTTCTTTTAACTGTGGAGAGGTTTGTGCAGAACCACCATATTTTATAACCACTATCTCTTTTCTAAATTCACGAATAAACGGAAGTGCATCAAGAAGTGTTTTTACTGTTTCAATTTTTGCTTGCAATATAATTTCCTTAGAGCAATAATAATGGTGCTATTTTAACCAATATTAGATTATTTAAAGATTATTTGCTTTTATGAGAGTATAATCTTTTAAGTAAGAAAGGCAAAAGCCTCCCCTCAATGGCATTAAGTTGAAAAAAGTGTGATGTTTTCCTGGAACCCGAACTTTCAAATGCTAAAGCATGACTTAGAAAAAAACTAAATTTTTTTCTGTAGTCCGGGCTGAGAGTGGCAAGAGTATTGCAACAGCCGGCACTAAAGTACCGGTTCCGAGAAAACATTAATTTTCTTAACTTAATGGCGCTGTGCCACCCTCTTACCTATATATAAGAAACACTAGGAGTAGAAAATGTGGAAGTATCCTATAGATGAAAATCTGTTTGACAAATTTAGTAAATATTCAAAAATCACTGGTATAATTTTTATTATATTAGGCATTATTGGTATTATATATCCTGTGTTTATGACGCTAGTAACAGTAACTTTTGTTGCGTGGCTTATGATATTTGGTGGTTTTATGGCAGGTTATTTTACTTACCTTAGTGACAAAAGCAATTCTCTTGGTTGGCTTAAAAGTATTATTCTTATCGGCATTGGTTTACTTATAATATTTTATCCTTTAACAGGAATAGGAACAGTTGGACTACTTTTAGCAATCTACTTTTTTATGGATTCATTCGCCGGTTTTTCACTCGCTCTTTCAATGCGTCCGGCAAATGGATGGATTTGGTGGATGGTTAATGCAGTTTTTTCAATGCTTATCGGAATCTTATTTATAGTTGGTTGGCCTTTAACATCGGCTTATCTTATAGGTTTGCTCGTTGGATTCAGTCTTTTCTTTGATGGTTTTTCTCTCCTAATAACTGGCTCAATCTTTAAAAAGATGAATAAATAGCCATGCAAACAAAAAAAGCTTTTGGACTTTGGAGTGCTGTCTTTTTAGGCATCGGTTCCATGGTGGGTGCGGGTATATTTATTGTTATTGGTCAAGCGGGAGCTATGGCTGGGAACATGGTCTGGCTTTCTTTTATTTTTGGTGGAATTATTGCATTACTAAGTGGCTATTCTCTTGCAAAACTTGCCGTAAGATATCAATCTCGTGGAGGAATTGTCGAGTATTTAGTGCAAGGTTTCGGTGAAAATATTTTTTCAGGTTCGATGGGTGTTATGTTTTACTTTTCACAACTCATAGCAATTGCTGCAGTTGCAAAATCTTTTGGAATGTATAGTGCAACTTTTATGCATAATGGAGATAGTTTACGGGTTAATATTTTCGCAGTTGGTGTTGTAACTTTATTTACTTTTATTAATCTTGTTGGCGCTTCTATCGTTGCTAAATCCGAAAATTTTATAGTTATCATAAAATTGGGTATTCTTATAACTTTTGCTATTGCTGCTCTTTTTACTATAAAACCGGCTTTGTTAAGTGTAGCTGATATGCCACCTATTCATGGAATGATTTTCGCCATAGGTATTACATTTTTTGCCTATCAAGGTTTTAATGTTATTACAAATACAGTCGAAGATATGGATAATCCAAAGGTTACAATGATGCGTGCTATGTTTATAGCCTTATTATTTGTTGCTGGGCTTTACATCCTTACAAGTATTTCAGTTCTTGGAAACTTACCACTAGATACAATCATAAAAACGAAAGATTATGCTTTAGCAGAAGCTGCAAAACCAATATTTGGAGAGTGGGGATTTAAAATTATGGCAGCTACTGCACTTTTGGCAACTGCTTCAGCTATTAATGCGACACTCTATGCTGTTTCTGACATTGGATATACTATGGCAAAAGAAGGAAATCTTCCTCAGAGATACGAGTATAATGTTTATAAATCATACGAAGGACTTATAATAAGTACTGTGCTTATCATACCTATGATACTCTTTTTTAATCTTTCACAAATCACTACTGTTGCCGTCATTGTAATGCTTATTGTTCAAGGAAGTACGCATATAGCTCATTTAAATGTTATTCAACAAACAGGTGCAAAAAAGTACCTTATTGTTTTAGCAAGTATTGCTATGTTTAGTGTTGCCGCTCTTACACTTTATTCAACTTACAAAACAATGCCAGAAATCGCATACTACCTTATAGCTGCATTTGCTTTAGCATTTACTACAGAGTATTTATTACGATATTTTCATAACAGGACTATTTCTAAACAAACGCATTGAGTTAAGCAATTTTTTCACAACGCGGACTTTAGTCCGGGCTGAGAGTAGTAAGAGAGTTACAACAGCCGGCACTAAAGTACCGGTTCCGAGAAAGCATTCAGTTAAGCAATTTTTCACAACCCGTACTTTAGTGCGGGCTTTGTGGCTTTAAAGACTAAGGCCTAGGTTAAAACCTAGGTTCCGAGAAAGCATTCAGTTTACCTTCTTTAATTTTTACCTCTAAATCCAAAAGGGAAAGAGGGAGTCCAAAATCTTCAATTTTTACATAATCTTTCAATGTAACAAGCAATGAAGTTGCTCCATCTGCTAATAAAATCTCTTGAAGTTCTGCTTTTGTGAAACTGTGATGATCTTCAAAATAATTTTTTGCTACAACAGTCGGCAAATATTTATCTAATCGTTGTGGTCTTGCTATTGCAGTTACTAGGCTCATTCTAGATGTCGGGTTGTTTACATGTACCTCTCTTACAAAGTCAATCCCCTCTTTCACGACAACTGCCTCTTTTGTTTTGTATAATCTCTCTCTATATGGTCCAGATGGAAGACAAGCATTGTTTTTTGTTTGTACATCTATTAAAATATCTAACTTTTTAATGTCATGTTTTGAATAAGCATCATCTAAAAATACAATTTTACAGCCTAACTCTTTTGCTTTTTGTAGTGCTATTTTTCTATCTTCACTGACTATGACAGTTGCTTGAGAGAGTTTTTTTGCATATATCATCGCCTCATCACCGCTTTGTTGTACATTACATGTAACAACACCTCGTTCTTTGACAACAATCATCCCTTTTGATGCTCGTCCATATCCACGCAAAATAATTGCCGGTTTTTTATACTTTTGTGCAAGTGCCGTAACAAGTGGCGTTTTTCCGCTACCGCCTACGGTCAAATTGCCAATACTTACTATACTTACACCAAAGTCTTGGGGCTTTGAAAGTTTGTATCGTAAATACATCACAAAACAATAAAGCCAACTCAGAGGAAGCAGAAGAAAAGAAAGGAGTTTCTGCAAAGATTTTGGATTGTAGAAATACTCTTCAACCCAAAAAACAAAAGCTTTTTTCAAAAGAATTAAACTCTTGTTTTTGCTATTTTTTTAATTTTACTTATAACAGTCTTCACATCTTCATCACGTATACTCGGATAATTTGGCAAAGAAAGTACCTGCTGAAAGGAACGCAATGCTACAGGAAAATCATTGACCCGCAAAGCATATTTAGTTTTATAGTATATTAAAAGATGCAATGGAATATAATGCAATCCTGTTCCAATACCCTCTTCTTTAAGCGCTACTGCAAAAGAGTCACGATTTTTATCTATTTTTATAATATACAGGGAAAAAGAATTTTCTTCATTACTCATGTCTGGAATTGTAATATGATCAACCCCTTGAAGTGCTTCACTGTACATTAAGGCAATTTCTTTTTGTCGTACTATATTTGCATCTTGTTCTTTTACTTGTGCACGAATATACGCAGCATTTAAATCACTTAACGAATAATCATTCCCGATGTCTGTTACATCATAAATATATTCCAAAGCATCTTCATTTCGAACCATAGCATGATTTGCCAACAGGCGTGCTCTTTGCATAATATCTTCATCATTACTCACAAGCATTCCACCGTTACAAATATTTTTCTTTAAATGTGGAGAAAAATTAAAACAAACTATATCTGCACCGGTTGCCCCTATTTCTTTTCCCTTATAAGTCGTACCCAAAGCATCACTAGCATCTTCAACAATTTTAACACCATAAATAGCAGCCATAGAATAGACTCTATCCAAATCTACAGTAACCCCACCCAAATGAGTAAGAATCACAGCTTTTAGTTTTTTTGACTTATTTTCTTCTAAATAATTTTCCAATTTTTCAAGATTTATATTATAAGAATCTTCTGCAATATCAATAAAAACTGGTTCAGCATCAAAATGACGAACAACTTCAGGTACACTTGGGTGTGCATTTACACTACAAATAACTTTGTCACCTCGTTTAAGTTCAAGGGCAAGCATAGCAAGATGAAGTGCTGATGTTCCGTGAGAAGTGGCAAGTGTGTATTTGGCACCGACATAATCGCGAAATTCTTCTTCAAGCTTTTGTACCTGATGTATCTCTTCGCCATCGAGTGCATCTCTTACATTTGAATGTGCATCTCTCGAACTTTCATATTTGTGAAACGGTATAGTTAATTCTTCTTTTTTCATATCTTGCTCCTTATTTTTCTTACAATGTTATATCACGCGGATAATTAAAATCATGATTAAGTGTTCTTGATGTCAGCTTTGCAATCACAGGCATCTTTCTTTTAAAATGATTTTTAAAAATTCTTTTTATTATCATATCTAGCATTTTTGCATCAATCCCTCTCTCTATAACTTTTTCACGAGAGAGTCTTTCATCTACATAAAGTTTCATCGCCTCATCAAGTTCGGCATAGGTGTAACCCAAATCGGCTTCATCGCTTTGACCACTCCACAAATCAGCCGAAGGCGGTTTTTCAATAATACTTTTGCTTACATGTAAGTAGTCTGCCAATTCAAATACTTCACTCTTGTATAAATCGCCTATGGGATTAACAGCCGATGCTAAATCTCCATAGAGTGTTCCATACCCAAGCATCAATTCGCTCTTATTACTTGTGCCCAACACTAAAGCATTTTCACGCGCTGAAATGTCAAACAAGGTTGCCATACGCATGCGAGATGAAAAATTGCCTTTTCGCAGGTTATCTAAATCTTCATTCATCTTTTCATAAGAACGAAGCATCGGCTCAATACTACATGTAATAGTATTCAAACCAAAATCTCTGCAGAGTTCATCAGCATCATCCAAAGAACTTTGCGATGAATAGTGTGAAGGCATTTTAACGCACAACAAATCATTTCCAAATGCTTTTTGAGCCAAAACAGCAACCACGGCAGAGTCTAACCCGCCACTTAAACCGACTAGCACTTTTTTTATTCCCGTTTTTTTGACTTCATTTTCTAAAAAAAGTATTAAGTAATCGCTAATCTGTGAATATTTGCCCATT
>Ga0256840_1000228_pt1 | contig 55188 bp, 49 predicted proteins | sample 355202metaG_FD_185969 | JGI IMG/M metagenome (GOLD analysis project Ga0256840, IMG submission 185969) | Hydrothermal vent microbial communities from Mid Atlantic Ridge, Atlantic Ocean - 355-202 | ecosystem: Environmental > Aquatic > Marine > Hydrothermal vents | place: Atlantic Ocean: Mid...
AACCTGTTGACCGTCAGCACAGAGCAAATACAAACACTCCCGGGAGGAGATTCCCCTTTTTCAACCACGACATCCCCTCCCCTGTATATCGGTCAATGGCAAGGGCAACCGTGCCGATTATTGGATATCCCAAAAGAGATGGAATGTCCACTGCAACTACAAAGGCAGCCACTTCGAGCAACGGAGTCAAAACTCTCAGTGGCATTACTTTCACTGGCTGGCGTGGGACAAATGATTCTCCATTGGGAACAGGGCAGTCAATATTGTGGAAACTGTGGGGAAAAACTGACTAGACTCCCTGGTGAATGGGGAAAAGAGTGTCTGGCTTGTAATAAACATCATTTTCCACGCATTCACCCCTGCGTTATTGGACTGGTGATCAGGGGAGATGAGATCCTCCTCGCCCGCAAAGCGGAATGGGCAGACGGACGCTACAGCCTGGTTGCTGGTTTTGTCGAATTTGGTGAATGCCTGGAAGAAGCAATGGCAAGAGAAACTGCCGAAGAGACAAATATCCAGATCAAAAATATCCGTTACCTTGGGAGTCAGTCCTGGCCATTTCCCAGCCAGTTGATGTGCGGATTTGTCGCCGATTATGCCGGGGGAGAGATTGAGCTGCGAGATAAAGAATTAGCCGATGCCAAATGGTGCAAACTAAATCAGCTACCAACGCTACCGCCCGGGCGGAGTATTGCCCGGCATCTGATTGATCGGGCGGAAGAATTCATCTCCTGAGCCGGATTCAGCACCACCAGACCCAACGGGGAGTTAAAAAACGTTTTCGAAACCGCGAATGCAAGGAGAAATTGCACTTACGGTCTGGTTGAATTTGGGAATCGATTCTTGTCGATTCCCCGAGCAGTGATGTGATCCAAGGCTCCTTCAAATTCTATGCGTAATGGTCGTGACATAATTAGAGAGCACCATGAATTTATGTCATTTCAAGACCTGACACCTTTTTTTGCAAGACCTGACACCTTTTTTTGCATTCAGCTAGCAATAATTTTAAGGCTGTTTTGTTCTAGCATTGCTAGGAAGGGTAAAAAAATTGCTGATTAACTGATTAATCTGGGAAGCATGAGTCACCACTGTTGTATGCCCTCCACCCGGTATAATCTCCAGGCGACTACATGGTAGGAGTGCGGTCATTTCATGCGCATGTGCCAATTTGATCAGATCGTGTTCGCCAATGATAACCATGATAGGGGTAGTTATTCCGCGTAAATCGTCAGCTTTTAACTTTGGATCGTTCTGCCACAAGTGTTTGATTTTGTCTTCCAGTTCAAAAAATTGTTCTCCTGCTCCGGTCCACCAGCGTTTCAACCAGTAACTCAGACCGGAACTGTGGACGATGTTGTCATCATGTGCTTCAGATTTAATTCCTGAAGGGTCAAAATTACCGCTGATAGCAACAATTTTACCAACCCGTTGGGGCCAGTAACGAGCAAGGAGCAAAGCGGTATTGGCGCCATCGCTCCAACCAATGACATCGGTCTGCTGGATACCCAGCTGATCCAGAACATGAACCGCATCGGCGGCCAACAAACGATAGCTCAGAGCATTGTCACCCAGACCGCTATCACCGTGACCGCGGGAATCTATCAATATGACTTTCCGCCCTGATTCGACCAGCCAGGGAACCTGAGAGAACCAGCTCAGCCGATGGCTTAATCCTCCATGCAGAAGCAGTACCGGGGATCCATTACCATAATAGCGATAGTAGATATCAGCACCTTCGACCCTGATGCTACCCTTCTGAGCAATTCCTGACACTGTTGTTCGCCACCAGAGGTAATAAACAAAATTCTTGGAAATTGGGATGAACTGCCCTCCACCAATCAAGATTGCCGTGGCGAGAAAAGCCGCAAGAATGATGAAAAATATTTTCATAGAGTCACTACTGATCCGAATACGACTTCCACGCAAAGTTCGAGAGATTCTCAAAATCGGTAGCCGGATAATTTATGTTTGTCTGTTTGTCCTGACAGCAACGACGCCAGCATACGAGCGACACCTTCGCCAAGATCATGCCAGACTCTTCACCGTTGTAACAGAGGGTTAAACGATTGCCTGTGCTTGCCTCGGGAATAGCATAGGAGCGTAACAGGTGTTCTTCTTCTGAATACAATCAGGTAGCGGTTGCGCCTGCTCATTTTCCAAGCACCCCTTTGATCCCACCGGAAATCAGTGTCGTGGTATTGGTCAGAATACGTGGCAGCGCAAGCCCCCCCGGGCAGGCGAGATAGCGGGGTTCCCAAACTGGATCAAATTTCCCCTTGTAATGGCGCAAACCCTCAAAATTATAAAAATGTTCCCCCTGGCGAAAGATAAAAGCGCCGATCCGGTTCCAGAGTGGTGCAAAGGGGCGATTTTCCAGACCGGACAATGGTGCCATTCCAAGGCTGAAAAACTGATAGCCCTGCTCCTGTCCCCACAACATCAGATGAATGAAAAGATACTCCATGATTCCGTCCGGAGCCTGCGGGTTGTAACGCATCAGGTCGAGTGACAACTCGTACTTTTCAGCCCCTGTCCACAAATTGGCAAAGGCAACAATTTCATCCTCCATCCTGACGACAGCCACTGGAAAATTGAGCAGATAGTCGGCATTGAAAAAACCGAGAGAGAAACCTTTTTCCCGACTGTTTTTTTCTTTCAACCAAGAGTCGGAAATACGTTGTAAATCCGGGAGCAGAGCAGGAACCTCAACTGCAGGGATCACTGCAAAAGAGCAACCCTCCCGGCCAAGACGACGGTAAGTATAGCGCAGACCGCGGCGTTTTGAACCCGCCAGGGTAAAGTCACTCAACGGCACCCTGGCATCCTCTCCGAGTTTGAACAGGGTCAATCCCATATCGAGGTACACGTGGAGCATGCTGGGACCGACTTCATAAAAAACCGTCTGTCCATCGTGCCACTCAACCAGCTCACGGAATTGCCAGGCCAGATCGCGGGCGACATCAGGGGGGCCGACCGGATCACCCATGCTGATCCAGGACCGACCTTCGATACTGTACATGACGAAACCACGATCATCCTCGTCAAACAAAAGGGTCTTGTCACCGAGTAGAGCAAGATTGGCTCCGCTTGTCGGTGTTGTGGCAATAATTTCCCGGGCTTTATCGAGCCCTTCACGATCGGTCGGCGGGGGAATGCTTGCTGCCGGTTTCAACAACTTGGCGAACGAGAAGAGTAACAACAAGACCCCGACACCGACTGCTGCACGCAGGAAACGGGAAGCATCCGCCTTCAGGGCAAAGTGCCACCAGAGATCCGTAGAATAGTCTACGTGTTTGAAGGCGAAAGCCCCCAGCCAGGTCGAGCAAACAAAAACCAGCAGAATGGCAACTATCCAACCCAGACTGAACGATTCGGCAAAGAGCGAGGATTTGCGGTAGAAATGTCGCCGACAAGGAATCAGAGCAACCAGCATTAACGCCAGAAGCGTGGCCTCTTCATAATCCACCCCCTTGAGGAGTGAAAAAAGACTGCCGCCGGCAAGAAAGACAAGAGTCAACAGGTAGGCCGCATCAAGCCGTCGTTGTAGCCCGCGAGCCAGCAACAAGAGAACGGCACCGGCCAAACTTCCAAGAAAATGTGAAACCTCTACAACTGGCAGCGGAATGAACTCGCGCAGCCAGTGTAGCCTCTCAGGAACCGCCGGAGTTGCGCCGGAAAACAACAGAACCGCGCCAGCAATCAACGTTGACAGAGCCAGAAATTGCGGAACGATAACGGCCCCCCATTGGCCAACCAGCTGAACCATTCGACTGACCACGGCCTTACGATTCAACGCTTCCGTTACCGCCAACAGTGAGGTTGCTGCAACCAGTGGCAACAGGTAATAGATGCCGCGATAGAGAAGCAGTGAACCCAGAAGTTCTGCAGAAGAGGCCTCTGGAGCAAAGAGGAGAATCATCGATTCGAAAACGCCAAGCCCTCCGGGAACGTGACTGATCAGGGCGACAACCTGCGCGAGCAGGTAAATACCGAGTAATTGAAGAAAAGAAAAGGCGACCTGCTCGGGCAGCAGCACATAAAGAACGCTGCCGGCCAGACACCAATCAAGCACACCAACTGCCAGTTGGGCAAAGCCGAGTTTTAATGACGGCAGGGAAAATTCCCAGGAACGCAGTTGAAACGGTGCATGCCGCAGCTTGAGCAAGAGTAGATACGCCACTGCCAGGAGCAGAGAGGCGATTCCAAAGGCTCGAACTGAAATAATCGGCAGAGGTGATGTCGCTGGCAATACCAGTGGTTGCAGGGTGAACACCAGCCCGCTGGCAGTGAGAATCCCCAGCCAGAAGGTCACTACGGTAAAACTCACCAGTTTGGTGATCTGTTCGGCTGAGAGACCCCAGGCTGAATAGAGTCGGTAACGCATGGAACCCGCTGTGATCAAAGACAATCCAATGTTGTTGCTGAAGGCATAACTGATAAAGGACGCCAGCATGACCCGACTTTTTTTCAGGGGATGACGCAGGTAAACAACGGCCAGTTGATCGTAGGCCGTCATGACCAGGTAACTGAGCATTGTCAAACCAATAGCCAGCAACAAGTCGGTGACAGAAACAGCATGCACCCAACGAACGATGTCATGGTAATGAAATTTGCCCGAAGCCCGGTGCAGTACCCAGAGCGCGACAGCAAATAGCAGGAGAGCAATAAGCGGAAGAAGACGACGGGAAAACCCCGCCAGCTGTTGTTTGCCAGAAATCACCCTGTCTCGTCCTTTCTTCAAGAAATAGCCTGTGCAATAGCAAATGCTGCTGCAGCCAAACCACACCGATCAAGCAGGTTTGCCAACTGCTACGCAATGGTTGCGTGCCAGCAAAATGACCCTTGAAAAAGCCGAACGCAAACAGTACGACCGACAGGGACAACGCTGCTTCGATCCTGCTTAGCAGCATAAGAAACTGTGTCAATCAACAGGTGGAATTCACCAAAAGAGGTAAAATCTTGAAAGATCTGCTTTTCAAACCAAAAGGTTTCTGCCATATATACGGTACACTAACTGATCGATTTAATCTGCAGATTTGTCGCCGACTATGCCAGAGGTGAAATAGAACTGAAAGAGCAAAACCTGGAGAATTTCTACCGATCGAAACAACTTAAAAAACAATCACTAACTCTTCGATTGTCATCATGCCTGAAAAAAGAAAGAGAGTAAATTTAGATTATGAAATATATTGGAGCACATGTGAGTGCGGCAGGAGGTGTTTTTAATGCCCCTCTGAATGCCGCAAAAATTGGCGCAACCGCTTTTGCCCTGTTCACCAAAAATCAAAAACAATGGAAAAGCTCACCATTGACCGAAGAGGCAATTACAAAATTCAAGGAGAATTGCCAAAAGCATCAATTCAAACCGGAGCAGATTCTCCCCCACGACAGCTATCTGATTAACCTTGGTCACCCTGAAGCAGAAAAATTGGAGAAATCGCGCAACGCTTTCATTGATGAGTTACAGCGCTGTCAGCTATTGGGGTTGAGGTACCTTAATTTCCATCCAGGAACCCATTTAAAGCAGATGAGCGAAGTTGATTGTTTAAGCCGGATCGCTGAATCGATCAATTTAGCTTTGCAACAAGTTTCTGAGGTCACTGCGGTGATTGAAAATACCGCGGGTCAGGGGAGCAATCTTGGTTACCGCTTCGAACATTTAGCTCAAATTATCGAGGAAGTAGAGGATAAAGATCGAGTTGGCGTATGCCTGGATACCTGCCACACCTTTGTTTCCGGTTACGACCTGCGTGGAGCAAAAGCGTGCGAGCAGACTTTTGCCGAATTTTCTCAGATCGTGGGCTTCAAATATTTAAAAGGGATGCACATCAACGATAGTAAAACACTCTTCGCTAGCAGAGTCGACCGCCACGCACCACTTGGTGCCGGTGAAATTGGCTGGGATTGTTTTGACTACATTATGGGAGATGATCGTTTTGACGGCATCCCCATGGTTTTGGAAACCACCAATCCAGAATTGTGGCCCGAAGAGATCGCCGAGTTGAAACGGTTGGTGAAAATCACTGAATAGTTCAAGAAATGAAGCAGGTTCAATCCCAAGGCATTACTTTTTAGCTTTTTTTGTGTACACCTAAACCCAAGCTGGTACTAAATCAGTACCGGCTTGGGTTTTTAATGAATTTTACTTCCTTATCTGGCCAGCCAACCGCCATCAACAGCTAAGGTATGACCATGAACATACTTTGATGCATCAGAGGCCAAAAAAACCACGGTACCTTGCATATCTTCAGGGGTTCCCCAGTGTCCAGCAGGAATCCGTTCCAATATTTGCTTATTCCGGACCGGATCATCCTGTAATGCTTGGGTGTTATCTGTCGCCATGTAACCAGGTGCAATAGCATTGACATTAATATTGTGTTGAGCCCACTCACAGGCAAGTAGTCGAGTCAGTCCCATAACGCCACTTTTGCTGGCGGTGTAGGATGGCACTCGAATCCCCCCTTGGAAAGAGAGCATCGAGGCGATATTGATAATTTTACCGCCACCTTCCTGTTTGACATATTGACGGGCGACCGCCTGGGAAAGAAAGAAGAGACTTTTTAGGTTGACGTTCATCACCGCATCCCAGTCATCTTCCGTAAAATCGAGAGATTCATCTCTACGAATAATGCCGGCATTGTTGACCAAAACATCAACATGACCGAAAGTTTCTACCGCTTTATCAACAATATTCTGAATCGGTTCAATCGTAGATAAATCAGCCTTGATTCCAAGGAATTTCCGTCCCAAGGCTTCTATTTTTTCTTGATTCACTGGTAATGCATTATTATAAATGCCGACAATATCAGCACCAGCTTCCGCCAACCCGTAAGCCATACCCGCGCCAAGACCAGTGCTGCTACCAGTAACAATGGCTACTTTTCCTGACAGGTTGAATTGCTCAAGAGACATGGTTATTGCTCCTTTCAAGATACCTCTGTCACGTGCTGTGACAGAGGTATTCATGATCTAATGATTATTTCAATACACTCATAGGAACAGCGTCCATATCGGTGAATGTCTGGTTTTCACCAACCATTCCCCAGATAAAGGTGTAGTTGCTGGTTCCCGCACCAGAGTGGATAGACCAACTCGGTGACAGTACTGCTTCATTATTGCGCACGACAATGTGGCGTGTTTCAGATGGTTCCCCCATGAGATGAAAAACAGCTTGATCTTCTTCCAGTTCAAAGTAGAAATAGGCTTCCATACGACGTTCGTGGGTATGAACTGGCATAGTGTTCCAAACAGATCCGGTTTCCAGAGTCGTCATCCCCATAACCAACTGACAGCTTTTAACTCCATCCGGATGGATATACTTGCGGATGGTTCTGTGGTTGCTCTGAGCCAACTCTCCAAGTTCAATCGGCTCAGCCTCTTTGAAGGTGACTTTTTCGGTTGGATAAGTTTTGTGGGCTGGAGCACAATTGATATAGAAGTTAGCTGGATTCTTTTTATCTGCACTGGCAAATTCCAGCTTTTCTGCACCCATCCCGACGTACAGGCCGTCTTTGGGAGCCATGTCATATTTGGTTCCATCAACCGTTATTGTTCCTGCGCCACCGACATTAATGACTCCCAGCTCACGTCTTTCAAGTAAAAAGGCAGCACCAATGATTTTTTGATCAACATTAAGTTCCATCGGGCTGATGGGACAAATTCCACCGACAATAATACGGTCGATATAGCTGTAAGTCAATTTGACCTCGTCAGCAACAAATAGATCTTGAATCAAAAATTCCTTACGTAGTTCTTCTGTTCCTAATTGAACAGCGTGATCGGGGTGAATTGCATTGCGAATTTCCATGATTTGTACCTCTTTCATCTTCTTGTTATAGGTTAAGTATACTGACAGTGTGGCTTTAATCAAAAAACAACGTTGGAAGCCACGTACTTAATTCTGGGATATAGGTTATTAAGAGCAATGTTACAAAATTGGCCAGCAAAAATGGGAGTGCCGCCCGGAAAATCGTACCAATACTCAGTTTTGAAATGGCAGAGGCAACGTTTAAGCACATCCCTACCGGTGGAGTGACTAACCCGACCGCCAGCCCAGAAATCAGGATAACGCCAAACTGGATTCGTGAAACACCTAAAGCTTGCATCGAGGGAAGAAAAACCGGCGTCAACAATAAAATTGCCGGGCTAACATCAACAAAAGTACCTGTCATTAGGATAATCAGATTTATAAAGAGCAATATCACAATAATTGGCAGATCGAGTCCAGAAATAAACATGGAAACCATCTGCGGGATCCGTTCAAGCGCCAGAATCCATATATAAAGCTTAGAGAGCGCAATGATGACCATAACATTGGCACTGGTACAAATGGAGTCACGAATCAGTGGTGGTATTGCTTTGAATTTTAATTCACGAATAAAAAAGGCACCAATTAAAAACGCATAGAAAACACCAAGACCTGCTGACTCTGTTGGTGTGGCAATACCAAAGACAACCGCCCCAACAACAAAAACTGGCATAATCAATGCGAGTACTGATTGTTTTGTTGTTTCAATCTTTTCTTTACGACTTAACTGAACTTCTTCACGTGGATACTTTTTGACATAAGACATTATTAAAGTTATACCCAGCATCAACACGCCAATCATGACACCAGGAATCAGGCTACCGAGAAAAAGTTTGCCAACCGATTCTTCAGAAACCAAGGCATAGATAATCATCGGTACACTCGGAGGAATAATCATTCCCATTGTCGAGGATGCGACCGTGATACCGCTGGCAAACTCAGCAGTATAACCCTTCTTCTTCATTTCCGGGATGAGAACGGCACCGATCGAGGCGGTATCCGAGACGGAGGATCCTGAGATGCCACCAAATATCATGCTGGCAAAGACATTAACAGCCCCAAGTCCCCCACGAAAACGTCCAACAAATAACAGGCTGAAATTGATCAGGCGGGTCGTTATTCCACCAGCATTCATCAATAACCCCATTAAAATAAACAGGGGTAAAGCCATCATTGAGTAAGAATCCATCCCGGCAAAGAATCGGGACGGTAATATAGAGACAAGTGCTGGTTGCTCAAATAAAAAATATATAAATCCAGACAAGCCTAAAGAGTAGGCGATAGGAATACCGAGCAGCAAAAAAGCGCCCAAACTGGCGAGAAGAACAATCATGAATTTCCCCCTTGAGTGCCGGCTGATTTTTGCTGAAAAAGCTCAAAGAGAATATGGCTGAAACAGTAGACGATAACCAGTCCGCAACCGATGGGAATACTCGACTGTACAATCCAGTTGGGCATTCTTAAAACCGGAGATTCGTAGCCCCCCGTTCCCCGTATCCAAGGGATAGAGTAGTAGATCATAACCCCATTTATGAGGCCAATGAGTAAATAATTTAATATATTAACGTATCTTCTGGTGAGAGGCTTAAGCGTATCAATGAGAATAGTGATTTTTATATGCTCCCTCTTCCCGATCGAAATTGCTGCACCAAGTGCGGTTGTATAGATAAATAGATAGCTCATCACTTCATTGCCGCCGGTGATCCCTGAGTTGAATCCGTAGCGCATGACAACCATTACAATTGTCAGGCTCAGGATAACAAAGAAAAGAATAGAAATTACCCATTCGAGGAAGCGGGTCATGTAGCGTTCAAAAAGCTGTAATTTGCCCACAATTGAGGCTCCTGTTAAAAACGTTGGAGCGCCGGATTATTAATCCGGCGCTAATCTATCCTCACGATCAGTTGCGGTGAATATTGCTATTTTTATTGAGCTGCAATAGCACGCACTTTATTAATATCGTCCCAGGTGAAATAGCCCTTATCAACATAGTACTGCCACACTTCCTTGACACCATCGACAAATCCCTGTCGATTTTTTGGATCCATTTCATTGACGATGAGTTTGTCTTTCAAAATATTGTAGTAGCCTGCCTCTGAATTCAACCAGATCGTATCGCTGTAAATCATGGTTGCTTTGGCAACGGCATCAAAAACCGCTTTCAGGTCATCAGGTAGACCATTGTACCATGCAGGATTAACATAAAAGGGGTCGGGATGAACCTGCCAATTAACAACCGACAGATACTTTTGAGCTTCATAGAATTTCATGTCAACGACATTAGAAAAGGGATTCTCCTGGCCATCAACGACTCCAGTTTTAAGAGCCATGTAAGTTTCGGTATAAGGAATCTGCTGCGGGTTTGCACCCAATGTTTTGAAAGTTTTGATGGTCACGTCGATCGGTGGGGTTCTCATTTTCAGACCCTTTAGATCTCCAACTTTAGCAATTGGACGCTTGCTGTTTGTAATGTTTCGCATCCCACCGGCTGGGCCGGTTGCTGGAATGTAGAAGCCATTAGCCAACGCACCTTTGTTGATTTCTTGGCCAAAATCACTACGCATAACCTTGGTAACCTGATCAGCATTCTCAAAAAGAAAGGGAAGAGTATAAAGAAGGTACTTTTTGTTGGCTCTTTCAAAAAGACCACCTCTACATCCCTGAACGGTCCCAAGTTTAACCATGTCAAGAACTTCAGCTTCTTTCCCCAAGGTTCCTGATAAATAGAGTTCAACTTTGATCCGACCGTTGGATGCACTTTCCAGCATATCCTTAAAAAAGAACATTGATTTACTGCGGGGATGGTTTTCTGATTGGGAATTGGCGTATTTAAACACATAAGTGTCTTTTGCCAACACAGCACCTGGTCCAAATGCGATCAAAAGAGAAACTGCCAGCATAATTACGATTAGCTTTTTCACCTTTACCTCCTGTCGTAGAAAATTGTGTGATAGATGATTCTTTTACCTGGGACTATTCCCAATACTAGATTAAATACTTTATCCTAATTTATTATCGGACTGGCTCCTAACGATCGACACGTGCGCCACCACCACCGACAATTTTTTCAACTTCCGCCAAGGAGACCATAGTAGTATCACCAGGAGTGGTCATCGCTAGAGCGCCATGAACGGCTCCATATTCCACCGCCAACTGCGGGTCATCAAGGATCATTAACCCATATACGAAACCTGAGGCAAAACTGTCCCCACCGCCAACCCGATCCATAATCTCAAGATTTGGACGCTGGGTTGAACTGTAAAAAGTTCTGTCAAACCAGCACATAGCTCCCCAATCATTTATTGTTGCTGTCTTGACCCCGCGCATGGTGGTTGCTGTCGCCTTGAAATTGGGAAAATCAATCACGGCCCTTGCAATCATTTTCTCAAAGGAGCCGGTATCAAGGTCCGTGAGGTTTCCATCCGTTCCTTCAACTTCAAAACCGAGACAAGCAGTAAAATCCTCTTCGTTGCCAATCATCACATCAACATATTTGGCAATCTTGCGATTAACCTGTTGACACTTTTCAATCCCGCCAAATCCCTTCCACAAGGAAGGTCGATAGTTAAGATCATAAGAAACAATGGTTCCATGTTTTTTCGCGGCCATAGCAGCTTCAATGACAACATCACCGGTTGTTTCAGACAAAGCAGCAAAAATACCGCCGGTGTGGAACCAGCGAACACCTAGATCGCCAAAGATATGTTCCCAATCGATATCTCCGACTTTGAGCTGAGAGACAGCAGTATTGCCACGATCAGAGCAACCGACGGCGCCACGGATACCGAACCCACGTTCGGTGAAATTCAGCCCGTTACGCACGTTGCGGCCAATACCGTCATAATCGATCCACTTGACCAATGAAACATCAACGCCTCCCTGCAGCATTAGGTCTTCCACCAAACGCCCAACAGGATTATCGGTCAGGGCGGTGACAATGGCGGTCCGCTGGGAAAAACAGCGCCGCAATCCACGAGCTACATTATACTCTCCACCGCCTTCCCAGACATTAAAACTGCGGGCGGTGTGGATCCGTCCCTCCCCTGGATCAAGACGAAGCATGACCTCTCCGAGAGAGAGTAGATCATAGCGACATTCATCAATTGGTTTGATATCAAGAATCGACATGTTTTATTTCTCCTTGCTTTCTTGCTTTTGACGATTCCAGCTACCCACAGCCAACATCATCTGACCAGAAAACCAGCTGTCTTTAGATACTTGCCACAAGAGAAACTGCTTCTCCGGTCAAACGGGCGATTTCTTTAAACTGTCTGTTTGAAATCAAAGGAGTCGTAGCCATCCAGCTTCCACCAGCCGCGATAACCTTTGGATGGGTCAAATAATCACAGATATTGCCGGTATTAATGCCGCCCGTCGGAATAAATTTCATTTCGGCAAACGGGGCGCTAATCGCCTTTAATGTACTCAGGCCACCAAAGGATTCGGCCGGGAAAAACTTAACAACTTTAAGCCCGAATTCGATGGCCTGCTGAATTTCAGTAGGTGTTGCTATACCGGGAATAACAGGAATGGAGTTGGTAAGGCAGTATTCAACAACCTTCGGGTTAAATCCTGGAGAGATAACAAACGCGGCACCAGCATCAACAGCCTCTTGAGCTTGTTCTGTAGTGAGAACTGTTCCAGCTCCCACCAGCATATCTCCTCTGCTAGCTAGCGTTTCAATGACACTTTTCGCGGCAGCAGTTCTGAATGTAATTTCTGCACAGGGCAGCCCACCCTTGATGAGTGCTTTGGCCAATGGGGTCGCCAGTTCTGATTCCTCGATAGCAATGACCGGAATGATCCGATGTTGAAAAAAATCACTCAACTCTGTAGTCACAAAATCAACCTTTCATTGGTGCCGGAGCTTTACGAATCCAAGTCGATGAGAGATATTGTTTGCGGTCTCAACAACTTGGGACTTTAACAATTTATTCATTTCGTTAATGCTCATCCTGGAAGCAGGAACCGATACACTCATTGCTGCCACAACCTGGCCACTTTCGTCACGGATCGGGGCCGCAATACAGCGAACTCCCTCCTCATTTTCTTCGTCATCAAAAGCGTAGCCGAGGGCTCTCACCGTTTCTAGATAGATCGCAAGTTCCTCCTTGCTGGTAATGGTATTGCGGGCTAACTGCTTAAAATTTGTATTCTGGATAATGACTGTTGCTGCAGGTTCAGACATGAATGCAAGAAGCACTTTACCAACGGCTGAACAGTAGAGCGGAATTCTAGAACCGAGCCTAGAGACCATCTGCAAACCGCCACGTTGAGAGGACATATTTACTTTGTCGATGTAGAGAGCCTCCTCATTGTCCAGAATTACCAGGTGAATTGTCTCGTGAATTTTTTCACCAAGTTTTATGAGAAGAGGATGTGCTTCATTTCTGAGGTCAATATGGCTGAGGAGATTGTTACCCAGTTCAACAAGTTTGAAACCCAGATGATAATATTTGTTGATATGATTTTGCCGGACAAAATCAAAATAGACCATCGAAGTCAGAAGACGGTGCGTTGTCCCTTTCGGGAGACAAACCTGCTCAGACAAATCACCAAGGCTCAGCCCATTGGGGTACTGTCCAAGAACATCCAGAATAGAAGCTGTTCTTTCAATGGACTGAACAAGATTGGAGGGTTTCTGTTTATTTATCAGTCGTTTTACCATTGAATATATCGTTTCACTATATGGAATGATATTTCGTAATGCGATATTTTCAAATATTCCTGTTTTTTTGTCAAGTGTTTAATTATGGTCGATCGGGAGGCTATTGCCATTTTTTGCTGTAGCGTTTATCGTATTCTGAACTCTTGTCAGATGACTCAAACTCTGGGACAACCAATGATCGAAAAAGAACCGGTTTTGTTCAGCCATGAACCCCACAAATATTGGTATATTGATATGACCTACATCTATATCTGTGGCACTCTCTGTTGTTTGTACAGTGTGCCGGACGGTTGCAGTCACCACCTCGCTCACTGAGAACTACACGAAACGATAACCTAAAAAACCATGGAGAGTCAGAGCCCAACCGTTGACTATCAGAACCATTTCATTGCTGCTGTCAGCCTGCAGTGGGAAATTTCGATAAAAATGGATACAGGAGGAAACAGATGAAGACTCTTCAGTTTAATAATGGTGACCAAATGCCCGTTCTGGGGTTGGGAACTTGGAAGTCAGCACCTGGTGACGTCTACCAGGCTATTAAATCAGCACTACAAATTGGCTACCGTCACATTGATTGTGCATACATTTATGGGAATGAGGCCGAAATTGGACAAGCGCTGAAAGAGTCTTTTCAGGAAGGTGTTGTAACCAGAGAAGACCTCTGGATAACTTCAAAATTATGGAATAGTGATCATGCACCTGCAGACGTGCCCCAGGGCTTGGCAAAATCCCTCTCAGCATTACAGTTGGACTATCTTGACCTCTACCTCATGCACTGGCCAGTAGCAATAAAAGAAGGAATTTTTTTCCCTGAATCTCCTGATGATTTAATACCCCTCATTGAGCTGCCGATTAGTGAGACCTGGGAGGCCATGGAAAAACTGGTAACCAATGGGGAATGCAAGCATATTGGGGTCTCCAATTTCAGTAAAACCAAACTGAAGACACTTTGTGACAGCGCTAAGATTAAACCCGAAATGAATCAGATTGAAATCCACCCATACTTGCAGCAACCAAGCATGTTTGATTTCTGCAAATCAAATAGTATTCACCTTACAGCCTATGCTCCATTGGGGGCTCCAGACCGGCCTGCCAGAATCAAAGCTGCAGACGAACCCGTTCTCATGGAGGAACCGGTAATCAAAGCGATTGCTGAGCGACATTCGGCCTCTCCTGCTCAGGTTCTTATCCGTTGGGCTATCCACTGTGGTGCCGCTGTCATTCCGAAATCAATTAATCCAGTCCGGATAAAACAAAACCTCATCGCTACCGATCTGGAATTAACTCAGCATGATCTTCTCGAGATCAACAAACTGGATAGAAATCGTCGCTACTACACTGGTGGAGCCTGGATAATTGAAGGTAGTCCATACACCATGGAAACCCTTTGGGATGAATGAAGTAGAAAACCAGACAAGGAAAAAACAAGGGGTAGTAAGATTTACTAGCTCATGTTTTTATGTCAAGTATTTAATTGTTCCAAAAACCACCAATCCAGAATTGTGGCCCGAAGAGATCGCCGAGCTGAAACGGTTGGCTGGGCTATCAGACTGACAGCTGCTTGGAGAGAAACCTTGCTAGAAAGATTATTTGTATATGGGACCCTAGGTCCAGGACGACCAAACGAGCATGTACTTACTGAAATTGGTGGCTCTTGGAAAAAGGCATCCATAACTGGGATTCTTCGGAATGAAGGCTGGGGCTCTGAGTTAGGCTATCCAGGTATTGATATAGATGAAAATGGTGGCGAAGTAGAAGGGTTTCTCTTCATTTCGGAGTTCCTAGCCGACCATTGGACTGCTCTCGATAAGTTTGAGGGTACGGCCTATAATCGTGTACTAACTAAAGTGAAGCTCGAAGATGGAAGCCTCGTCGAGGCTCATATCTATGCGTTACGATCTACATGAAATGGACAATCTCAACAATTTACAATACCGCAGCTAATAAGGTCATTAATTCCCCACTTTGTAGCTTGTGTTTTGCGACAATTATCCTGTCCAGTCGGCATCAATTATGGCAACGATAGTATTCGGGTAATATGTACCTGTCACGTGTCCCGAACGGCACAACTTTAGCCAACAACTATTTGTAAACTCGGGACGGTCTCCACGCATGTGAGAACCGTACCGAGCTTACTCAATCTTCCCATTTCCCACAATAGAAACCCTCCTCATAATTATTTTGTGCATATACACATTTCTTCTTGACAGCCACCCGCTTCGGGAATAATATCTATTTTGTGCATATGCACATAGAGGTTGCGGCCGTAGATACTTCACAGTGTCCCTGCAACTTGGAATTAACACAATCAACAAAAAGGAGGCAATTATGCCAGGAAGAGATGGAACAGGACCACAAGGTCAAGGAGCTATGACAGGACGTGGATTGGGAGTCGCAGATCGTAGACAAGGAGCCGGCGTTGCTGGACGTGGGCAGGGGCTTGGTCAGGGCCAAGGGTTAGGCCAAAACCAGGGGTTTGCTACAGGTCAAGGACGTGGGTTGGGTGTCGGTGCTGATCGAGGTCAAGGTTTAGGCCGCGGCAGAGGCAGACGTTAATTTTTCACTATCGGGGCAGGCTGAAAAGTCTGCCCCGACACAATAAAGAGTCAACCGGGCGAACATATAGATTCGCCCCTATTGGAGTACAATTGATATGTTAATTGCAATAACCGCACTCGAAAATTCTCTACAATCTGAAATTGATCCTAGATTCGGCCGAGCCGCCTACTACATGATTATTAATACTGAAACGGATGAAGTGACAATACACAACAATAGTGATGGTGTCGGGGCTTCAAATGGTGCCGGAACCGGCGCAGCACAGACTTTGTCTGAATATGGGGTTGAGGCTCTTTATACCGGAAGTGTTGGTCCCAAAGCTGCAGAAGTTCTTAATCAAGCCAAGATTCCTTATTACGAAAATATTACCGGAACAGTTCAGAGTGTGCTGGATCAATTGAAGGCTGGTGGCGTCCCCCAAAGCAATGTGCAATCGGAGCAAAACAATTCTGCTCCGATTGAAAACCAGCCGGCAGCAAATGAAACACCCGCAGTAGCGTCCCAATGTCCCGGCGCCTTAACTAGGGTTGGTCAAGGAATGGGGTTCGGTGCAGGTCGAGGCATGGGTCGTGGTATGGGGGCAGGACGTGGAGCTGGCCGAGGTCAAGGTCGCGGGATGTGCCGCAGATAGAATTTTTTCCCACAAAGGGTAGATTGAAAAGGCAAACTCCGACTATAATAAGTATTCTGGGAACAGGTACTTGTTACGTGTCCCCAGAATAGGATTCTCAAAACAGAACCTATAAGAGTTTACGAACTACAAAACAGCGGTGGTTCGCACCACAAAAGTCCGGGACAGCCCCCATGCGGGGACAGTCCCGATTTTGCTGAATAGTTATTATCAATGAGATAATGGAGTTTAACGCACTATGATTATTGCAGTTACCGCCAAAGAAGCATCGTTACAGTCTGAGGTCGACCCTAGATTTGGTCGCGCTGCTTATTTTTTAATTGCTAACAGCCAGACCGGCGAGGTCTACGCCCACGATAATACCGAGGGAATTGAAGCCGACAATGGGGCTGGAACCGGCGCATCACAACTGATGGCAGAGTACAAAGTCAATGTTCTCTATACCGGTCATGTCGGGCCAAAGGCTGCGGAAGTTCTGGATAAAGCAAAAATTGCCTACCACGAACATACAGAAGGAACCATTGAGGAAGTTCTGTCTCGCATTCCTCAGGAGACGATGCCGCAAACAGCAGAAGAACCACCCACAGAAAGCGTCACTGCCCCTGAAAAAGGAACCATACGACTAGCAATCCCGGCAGATTCAGATGCCGGTCTACTAGCACAGCGTTCGGGACACTTTGGCAAGTGCGCCTACTACACTTTAATTGATATCAAGGATCAGGAAGTAAAACAGGTCGTCCCGTTGCAGAACGGCGGGCATGTTCAGGGGGGTTGTTCCGTCCCGGTGGTCTTACTGAATGCCAACCACGTCAATAAATTGATCGTTGCCGGGATCGGTGGTCGACCGCTGCAAGGGTTCCGCGAAACCGGGATTGAAGTGTATGCCGGGGTCGGTCAGACGGTTCAGGAAACCGTTGATCTATTCCTCAATGATCAACTCTCCCCGATCAGTAATGACCAGGTCTGTGGAGGAGGTCCGCAGTGATCATCTCGGTTGTCAGTGGTAAGGGTGGTGCCGGAAAAACCACCCTTGCCGCGTCCATTGCTCAGGTTTTTGAAGCTGAGTTTTATGATCTCGATGTCGATGCTCCCAACGCAGAATATTTCCTCAAACCAGACTTCTCCAGTAAAGTTCAGATTACCCAACCTGTCCCGGTTTTTTCCGAAGAACTCTGTGATGGCTGTGGTATTTGCACTAAAGAGTGTCGCTTTCACGCCCTTTACCGAATCCTGAAGACCGTCTACTTGAGTGAACCCCTCTGTCATGGCTGTGGACTCTGTAAAATGGTCTGCCCGCAGCAGGCGATCAGTTACCAAAATTCGTCAGTTGGCGATATCCGTTCCGGCTATTCACAACGAACCAAAAATATGGTTCATGTCGGCGATTTGATGATCGGTTCGACGCGGGGAACCTATCTGATCAGTGAAATGGTTAAAAAAATTGATCCGGTCAAACTCTCCGTTATTGATGGTCCGCCCGGAAACTCCTGTGCCGCTGTTGCTGCGATAAAACCAGCCGATCTGGTCATTCTGGTTGTTGAACCAACTCCATTTGGTTTTCACGATATGCAGCAGACGGAACAAATCGTCCAGCAAATGGGCAAGAGGTATCTGATTGTTGCCAATAAAGCTATGAGCGATGCCAGCGTGAAAGAATACTTTGCGAATAAACCGAAACAAGCGGCATTGACCATCTCCCTCGATGATCGCTACCATAAAGCTAATCTGCAAGGTGAGATTCTCAGCCAGCAATTCGCTGAAATTCATAGAGGACTGCACCAAATCATCAGTCCGGAGCTCATAAAATCATGACCCGACAAATATCGATACTGAGTGGCAAAGGGGGGGCAGGAAAAACCTCCGTGACCGCATCAATTATTAAAATGATGGATTCGGTCGTCGCTGTCGATGCCGATGTCAACGCATCCAATCTGCCAATTCTGTTACCCTATACCCAGCAGTCAACCACCGCCTACTTTGGCATGGATATCGCCCAGGTCGATCACGATCAATGCACCGGCTGTGGAGCCTGCCTCACCGCCTGCCAATTTGATGCCATCAGCCAAAATGAAGAAGGTCGCATTCTGATTGATTCTGATTGTGAAGGGTGTGCCGCCTGCGCCTTTGTCTGCCCGGAAAATGCCATTAACATGGTGAAGCGTAAAGGGGGCGACTGGTACGTCAGTTCCATGGATAACGGTTATTTGATTCATGCTGATCTGATCCCAGGAGAGGACAACAGCGGCAAACTGATCACCAAGATTCGAAGTGAAGCATCAGCTATTGCAAAAGAGAAAGATATTGCCTACATTGTCATCGATGGACCGCCAGGGACAAGTTGTCAGGCGATCTCATCGATTACCGGGGTCGATCTGGTCTTGGCGGTTGTTGAAGAGAGTCTTTCGGGTTTGTCTGATTACCGCCGTTTGGCAGAGTTGATACAAAAGTTTTCTATTCCCCATTTTGTTCTACTGAACAAAGCAGGATTTAGCCCCGAGGTTGAAAATAAAATCATCCTGTCTGCCGATGAATTTGGTGGCAAAGTTATCGGTCGTATCCCCTTCGATCATAACATTCCACAGGCATTGCAAAGTCTGAAATCCCTGGCAGATATGGACAAATATAAAGATACTATTGCAGAACTGCTTAAGCAGATCACATGATTATCCGGGGACAGTCCCAAGGTCAGTTCCCGCAGCGAAATACGGATACAATTAACTTTCAAACACACCGATAAAGGATCGACACGATGAAGGCTGTAAAAATCACCGATGGAATTTACTGTTTACCTGTTAATCTGGAAAATTATCAGTTATTTGAAGGTATGTGGCCCATGCCCAATGGAATTTCAATCAATTCCTATATTGTGCAAGGTGATAAAACTGCCATGATCGATCTGGTTGAAGATATCGATGGTAAACCCGCAGAATTAGAAGAGGAACTCCATTCTATCCCTGTAGATGCAAAAAATATTGACTATATGATCATCAATCACATGGAGCCCGATCATACCAGCTGGCTTCCTGAGTTTTACAGACAAAATCCCCAGCTCCAATTTTACCTCACCGGTAAAGCTACCGGATTGCTGAAGTCTTTCTGTGGCATCGAGGAAAATATCCACATTATTAAGGATGGTGACACTCTGGATCTCGGTCAAGGTAAAGTTTTGAGCTTCCATGAAACGCCAAATATTCACTGGCCAGAGACCATGATGACCTTTGAACAAAGTAGCGGAACTTTGTTTTCCTGCGATGCTTTTGGCTCCTACGGAAAGCTGGACAGAGTCTTTTTTGATGATCGCCTCTCTACCGAACAACATACTTTTTTTCTTCATGAAGCCCTGCGCTACTACGCTAATATCGTCGCCAGTTTCTCCACCTTTGTCACCAAAGGAATCAATCATCTCAGTGATCTTGATATCAAGGTCATTGCTCCATCACATGGTATTATCTGGCGGGAAAACCCGAAAGAAATTATTGAGTCCTATGCCCGTTTTGCCAGTTACATGAATGGTCCTGCTGAGGCCGAAGTTACAGTGATCTGGTCAAGCATGTATGGAAATACTGAAAAACTGGTTAACAATGTTGTTCAGGGAGTCCGCAAAGAAGGACTGCCAGTACACGTGCACCGGGTACCTGATGAGCATGTTGGTATTATCCTCGCCTCTGCCTGGAAATCAGCCGGTCTTATTCTTGGTATGCCCACTTACGAATATGAAATGTTTCCACCCATGGCTTGGGTGCTCGATATGTTCAGGCGGAAAAAAGTCTGGAACAAAAAAGTCCTCCGCTTCGGTTCAGCCGGCTGGTCCGGTGGTGCCCAGCGTGAACTGGATAAATTGACAGAGAAATTGAAATGGGAGTTCATCGATCCCATCGAGTGGATGGGAGCCCCCACAGAGCATGAACTGGATCTGGCATTAAGTCAGGGGCAAGCGTTGGCAAGGCAGGTAAAAGAGTTCTGCGGTAAATAGTTACAGAACCATGAAGATACAAAGTATGAAAAGGAAACACGACTAAGAACAAAGGCTGTCAACGGGATACCTCTCGGCTGGCAGCTTTTTTATTTCAGTAATCTGCATAAACCTAACTGAGGTCAGATTTTGACAGAAGAAAAATCTCCCTGGATGTGTCACGTCTGTGATCATTATTCTACAATCGGTGAAGGATTGGTCTGTAGTGAATGCTATAAAATTACCTGCAACGAACATATGACAAACATAACAGTTTTGAACCCTGAATCGGGTCTGTACGAATTCAAAATGATCTGTGTTGAATGTCAGTTTAAAAATACGTTAAATCAGTAATTAGCAAGCACGACCCTATAAAACAGAGGAAAAACCATGTCAAATTCAAACAGTAGACTCGTTTATTCTGATGAAACTGGATCTACCTGCCTCAAATGTGGTCAACCCCTCAGAAAATGCCAATGCAATAATAAATCAACAAATAGTTCTAGGTTTGATGGCATCGTTCGTATTCAGAGGGAAACCAAAGGGCGAAAAGGGAAAGGGGTAACTCTGATTACCGGTATTCCTTTGACTGGAGACGAATTAAAGTCACTGGCTAAATCATTGAAGCAGAGATGTGGAACCGGTGGAACAATTAAGAACGGTGTGATTGAAATCCAGGGAGACCATCGTGATCTCTTGTTGGGTTTATTGCAGGAGAAGGGGTGGAGAGTTAAAAAAGCCGGGGGCTAAACAATTTGGAAAACAGGCGGGACATTCTATATTACCCCTGTCAATAAAAAAATAATACTTTGATAAATCAGCAGGTTACTGATTTAAACTATTTCTAAAATGTACTAAAATGGCAAAAACATAGGGGGCACGTCATACTACACCCAAAAGGTTTAATTTTATTCCTCGTTCTATCATTTCCTTGAGTCCTTGAGGGGCGAAAGAAGCAAGCGGGACTGAGAAGCGCCTGCTTTCTCGATCATCACTGGCACAGTTTCCAAAAAACAGGTCAACTGATCATAGGGCTGATAAAATAATCCGGCCAAAGCTATCAGAACCATTATCAGCAGGAACAGAGGCAGGTTTTTCTTCATGGAAAAATCTCGAAAAGAAGAAAATTTCAGCGCAACAGCTGCAGGGCATCCTCGGTGGCAGCTTCCAAAACTCCAGCATGCGCAGCCAGATCCAGAACGGTAATCCGTTCACGGATGGCACGGCTGTTGAGAGCAGCCAGGACAAATTCATCCTTGGTCAAGCGGAAGGCCTTAAGGTTAAAAGGGGCACCGGTTCGGGAAAACAGATCAGCAAAATATTCCGGAGGTTGAACTTGCTGAAAAAGAACCTGCAGCTCATCCCATTTTCCCGGCAGGAGGGTATCGAACCGCAGCAGAGCACCCCGCTTATTCTGAAATTGCTTGGCAACTTCATCAGCATAGGAGCCCCAGATTTCAGAAATTCGGGCAGCTGTTGCTGCAAATACCTGCTCCGCCTGTTGCGGTAAATCGGCCTTATTCAATTGTGCAAGCCGCCGGTAGCAAGCCGTTGAAAGAATGATTCCAACCCCGACCTGCAAACCATGCAGTTCCGGCTCTCGACCCGTAATTGGCTCCCGCATGTCCCAGAAATGGGAAACCAGATGCTCTCCCCCTGATGCGGGCGCACTCGATCCTGCCAGGCTCATAGCAACTCCCGACAATAGCAAACCGTTAAACAGTCCCATCACCGCAGACGCGTCACCCCTGCCGATCGCTTCAGGATTCTCGGAATAACTATGCTCAATGTCAGCCATCATTGCTGCGGGCAAACCACAGTAGCTACCGCTGAACAACAATGATTCACATTGCCAGTCAATATCAGAAACCACCTTGGCCAGCACATCACAGAAACCCGCCTGGCGCAGTTTAAGCGGTGCCTGTTGAATAACTTCGGGGATAGCATAAATTCTTTGTGGCGGGATGGCCGGGAGAGTTCTTTTGACCCCTTTGACCTTGATCGCAGCAATCCCGGAGGTATAGCCATTCATCGATGGGGCGGTCGGCAGACACCAGAAATTGATCTGATCCTCACTGGAGGAATATTTACCCAGATCATTGATCGTGCCGGAACCGACCGAAATAACCAGTGCTACATCTTGAAGAAAAGAACGCACTGTTTCAATCAAAGCTGCTGTTGCCACAGGGTGGGAATCAAACTGATAAGAGGTCAAGTTCACTTTTTCAGCACGAAGACGTTGTTGCAGATCGGCACCGGCAACGGCATAGGTTTCCGGATCAAACAGAAGCAAAACTGGCCGATCAGCATAGATCGCGCGGCAATCTTCTGCCAGGATCTGACTGGCATCCTTTCCCGAATAGAGGGTGACTTGTGGAACCGGATGTTCGTGATTGCAGGTACAACCGGTAAGGTAGGTTTCTGGATTGACGATACGGGGATGGTTGCGAATTGCGGAATTCATCAGCTATTTCTCTCGTTCCACCAGGCCTTTGACAAACCAGCGCTGCATGAACAATACCACCAGAACAGGTGGCAGCATGACAATCAGGGCTCCGGCCATGGCAATATGCCAGTCAGGGGGGTCTTCCGGTGACGGCAATAAGTGTTGTAAACCAATAACTGCAGTGGTCATCTTGGGATTGGTCGTAATCAGCAGTGGCCAGAGATACTGGTTCCAGCCGTAGACGAATTCGATCACCACCAAAGCGGCAATATTGGTTTTGGACAGGGGAAGGAGAATTTTCCAGAAAAAGGTCATTGGTGAGGCGCCGTCCATTTTGGCCGCTTCGCAGAGTTCTTCGGGAATAGTGAGGAAAAACTGGCGGAACAAAAAAGTACAGGTTGCCGAAGCGGTCAAAGGGAGAATCAATCCAGCATAGCTGTCAAGTAAACTGAACTCCAAAGTGACCTGGATATCATGTCCGGCAAACCAACTGACGACACCATCCAGACCCAAGGCATTCCAAACGGACTGAAGTGGCCCGAAAATATTTGCCGCCATCTCATAGGTCGGCAGAATACGGACTTCAACCGGCAGCATCAGGGTACAAAAAACCGTAGCAAAAGCAACAACCCTGAAGCGGTAATCAAAATAAACGATAGAAAATGCACCGAACAGGGAAACAATGATCTTTCCGAAAGTGATCCCACTGGCCATGACAAAAGAATTAAACAACTGAGTGCCAAGATCCCCACGCCCCCAGGCTTCAGCCAGGTTATTGAATAATTGATCACCTGGAATCATCACCATAGGAACGCGAGAGACATCCTCAATCGGCAAGGTTGCGGCAATAATTGCGTAGAGAATCGGGAAACCAACGACCGCAATTCCTAAAATGAGAGCCGCATAGGTAAAAGTGTCAAGGACTGGTGTCTTTTCAACCATCATATAGTTTGTGTCCTGTTACGCGTCACAGAAGATATCACCCTGTGTATTGAACTTTACGCTCCACATATTTAAACTGCAGAACCGTAATCAGAATAATCAAAGCCATCAGCACAACCGATTGAGCCGAGGAGGAACCAAGATTCAAACCGATAAAACCATCCTGATAAACCTTGTAGACAAGGATATTGGTCGACCCCCCTGGACCACCCTGAGTCACCGCATGAATGATCCCGAAAGACTCAAAAAACGAAAAGATAATTGTCATAACGGTGACGAAAAACATCGTTGGGGACAATAGCGGAAAGGTGATTGCCCAGAAACGTCGAAATGGGCTGGCGCCATCCATAGCTGCAGCTTCAATCAACGAATGGGGAACTGCCTGTAACCCTGCCAGAAAAAAGACAAAGTTATAACTGATATTTTTCCAGGCGCTCGCCAGTACGATCATTAACATGGCATTGGAGCTTTTCAGCAAGGGATTCCAGTCAATTCCAAGCCATTTTTCCATACCGATTGCCACCACCCCATAGGACGGGTGGAGGAGAAAAAGCCACAAAATTCCTGAAATTGCCGGGGCAATTGCATAAGGCCAAATCAGTAAAGTACGGGTCAACGATGTAAGCCGCAGTGCCCGATTGGCCATGGTTGCAAGGAACAAACCGCAGGTAATTGAGACAATTGCGACCAAACCACTAAAAAGCAGGGTTGTTTCTATCGATTTCAAATAGAGGGGATCCCTAAATAGAGCAATGTAATTGTCAAACCAGACAAACCGGGATCGAAATCCGAATGGGTCACTCAACTGGAAAGACGCAACGATCCCCTGTACTGCCGGCCAGTAGAAGAAGGCTGCCGTAATCAGTAACTGCGGTAGAATCAGAAAATACGGCAATGTTCGTGTTTTAAAATAAGAGCGTTTTTTTATCATGTCAAAATCATCGCATAAGTCAGGGGCATCCCCGAAGAGAAGATACCCCTGATTCCACCTGTCAGAAGGTTAAAAAACGTTTTCGAGACCGCGAGTGCAAGGCAAAAAATATCGAGGTCTTGAAAAACCACTGCGACACCTCACTTATAGATACTCTCAAACTCACGTAGTTTAATATTACTTCTAGCTACGGCGCTGTCCATTGCCTGCTGAGGTGTCTTTGAATCGTTCCAGACCAGCTCAAGTTCTTCATTAATAATGTTACGAATCTGGATAAAATATCCCAGGCGCAGACCGCGGGAAATCTTGGTTGGAATCCGCCGGGTCAACTGCTTGATGCCAACTTCCTGAAGGGGGTTTTCTTTATAATACCCTTCGGATTTAAGTTGATTATAGGCAGTCAAGGTAATCGGGAAGTAACCAGTTGCTTTATGCCAGAGAATTTGTGGTCCATTCCCTGCCAGATAGTTCAGGAATGCGGCAACGCCGGCATAATCCTGCTTCGGTAAACCCTTAAAAACCCACAGAGAAGCTCCACCAATAATACTGTTCTGCGGCTCTTTCATCCAGGATTCCACTGGCAGTGGAGCCACATCCCAAGTGAAATCTTTAACTGCTTTTTTCAGCTTTGCAATACCACTGATTGAGTCAATGTACAGGCCAGCGTTCTGGGCGATAAATTCAGATTTAGGCCCTTGGTATTTCTGCCCACCATAGTAGAAACGCTTGTCCCCCATCCATCTCTTCAACCGGGCAATGTGGTTAACCACTTTGTCGTTATTGATCAGCAGCTTGGTATCCAGACCTTCATAACCATTCGCCTTACTGGCAAACGGAATATTATGGATGGCACTGTAGTTTTCTATCTGAGTCCAGGACTGCCAAGCGGTGACCAGACCACCCTTAACTCCTGCCTTAACCAGCTTACCGGTAATCTCACCCACTTGATCCCAGGTGATTGGCTTATCCTTGGACAACATGGGAATTCCGGCTTTTTTAAACAGATCAACATTGTAGTACATAACCGGAGTCGATGAGTTGAATGGCATCGACATCAGGTTGCCGTCGGCATTCATATAGTAGGATAGTACCGGTTGTAAATACTGAGACCAGTCAATTTTGTAACCTTTATCAGCCATTAGTTGATAAACCGGATAGATAGCTCCAGACATCATCATCGTCTGGGTTCCAACCTCAAAAGATTGTAGAATATGCGGCTGTTTACCAGCACGAACAGCGGCTACCCCGGCATTAACAACTTCATCATAGGCTCCCTTATAAGTGGGAATAACTTTATATTCAGATTGGGAGCTGTTAAATCCGTCAACAATTTTTTGCACAACTTCACCACGCGCGCCACGCATGGCATGCCACCAGTTAATTTCAATCGGTTTTGCAAAGGCAGCTCCGGCAAAACTGATTTGCATAATGACCGCCACAACAAGCCAGAAACATTTAATTCTCGACATATTTTCCTCCCGTTGGATTCGTCTGGGATTTTCTCATCCCAGACAGATAAGATCTTGCAAGAAACCATACGAATAGTGCAAAGTGTTCTGAGACTTAAAACTAAGTTTTAATAGACAAAGTAAAGACTAATAAAGTCTGTTCGTCAATGGGTTGATCGAAAAAAATTGCAAAACAAATCTGACTATAATAACAATAGCTTGAAAGTCCCTTATCTGCTGGAGTTTTTATTCAATGGCCAATGTAATCTTAAAAGATCTTTTCAAGAATTATGGCAAGCTGGAAGTTGTTCATGGCATCAACCTGAACGTTGTTGATCAAGAATTTGTGGTTCTCGTTGGCCCGTCCGGTTGCGGTAAATCGACCGTATTGAGAATGATCGCCGGACTTGAGAATATTACTAGCGGAACCATCGAAATTGCAGATAAAGTGGTTAATGACATCGCACCAAAAGATCGGGATGTAGCGATGGTCTTTCAAAATTATGCCCTTTATCCCCATATGAATGTCTACAAAAATATGTCCTTTGGTTTGACCTTAAGAAAAATGCCGAAAGATGAAATTGAACAACGGGTGAAAGAAGTCGCCGCAATTCTGGAACTTGATGATTTCCTCTACCGCAAGCCACATGAATTATCGGGTGGACAACGGCAGAGAGTTGCCATGGGTCGGGCTATTGTTCGCCGCCCGGCGGTGTACCTGTTTGACGAACCACTGTCCAACCTTGACGCCAAGTTGCGAACTCAAATGCGCCTGGAAATCAAACTATTACACCATCAGGTGCAGAATACCATCATCTACGTTACCCATGATCAGGTTGAAGCGATGACCCTGGCAGACCGGATTGTGGTTATGCGGGACGGCTATATTGAACAGGTAGGCAGCCCGATAGAGATATTCCAGCAGCCTGCCAATGCATTTGTCGCCAGCTTCATAGGTTCTCCACCGATGAATCTGCATCCAGCAACGATAATCAACACTGCTTTTGGACAAAAACTCAAGCTGGGTGACCAATTGGAGATCCCCCTGCCAAAGAAAGAAAATACCCACCTAAAAGATGGGCAAAAAGTCATTATGGGGCTGCGTACTGAAGATGTCTTTGTTGCCCATGAGGAGGATAAGAAGACCGAAGGATTGACCTTCACCAGAGAAGGAACCGTTAAAATTGTTGAACCCTTGGGCAATGAAACCAATCTGCATATGGATATACAAGGGGCAAAACTGGTCGCTAAATCAGAAGGGCGTCGCCACTTCTCCATTGGAGAGCAACTACAGATGAGTCTTGATCTGACCCACCTGCATATCTTTGATGCTGAATCGGAGCTGTCAATTTATTGAGGATTTTGTAGACATTTAGATATAATTTTTCTCAATTGCATATCTGACAATACCCGCAGTATTGCGTATTGAGAGTTTTTGCATCAATGATGCGCGATGATGATGAACCGTGCGCAAACTGATAAAAAGCAGGTCAGCAACTTCCTGGTTTGACTTTCCTTCAGCAATTAATTTCAAGACTTCTCGCTCGCGTAGAGTGAGTGGATCCGACATAATCTTAAACTGCCCGGTTTGATATGCCCTGGCCATTTCACCGGTAAGTTCTGCTGAGAGCAGTGGCGAAATATATTTCTTCCCCCGTTGAATGACTTCGATCGCCTTAAATATTTCTTTAGGTGCATCCTCTTTGAGGAGATAGCCATCAACTCCAACGGAGAGAGCATGATGCAGGTACTGGGTGCTTTTATGCATGGTCAAGATCAATATATTAATTGCAGGAAAATTGGCTTTTATTTCAGCGGCGGCTTCAAGACCACGTATTTTAGGCATAGCAATATCAAGGATAACCAGATCAGGAACGAGCGTAGGAATCATTTTCAACAGTTCAGCGCCATCGGCTGCCTCACCAACAATTTGCAGCCCAGGAACTTCATCAATGATCGATTTCATCCCGTGGCGCAAAAGGGCATGGTCATCGGCTAGAATGATTCGATAATCTGCCATTAAACGGCTCCTTTACTTAAAGGGATACAAATATAAATTTTTGTTCCCTTATCTATCGTGCTCTGCACTTCAAAAGTTGCGTTCAATATCCGCGCCCGCTCACGCATAGTGGAAAGCCCCATACCACGTCCTTTTCTGTCCAGACCCTGTTCATATTCATGATCGAAGCCCTGGCCATTGTCTTCAATATAGAAGAGCAGCTGTGAGGATTGTTGACAGCCGGAAATTTGAACTCGACTGGCACAGGCATGCTTGCCAATATTGGTCAGAGCCTCCTGAAACAAACGATAGACAAGGGTCTGGGACTCTTGGCTCAATAAATCATCAATTTCCTCAAACTTGACGTCAATCTCTATTTCATAGTGTCGGGTGAAGTCTTCCAGGAGTGCTGTAATTGCTGCACTCAGGCCGAGGTCTTCCAGTGCTGAGGGAGCTAAATCCCAGCAAAGTCGACGAACATTTTCAATGATCTGATCGATGTACCCGAACATCTCTTCGCAACTTTGTTGCTGACTGGTCTGTTCAATGTCCAACCTTTTTTCCAAGTGTGAAACTTTAAATTTAAGGAACAGTAAGTTTTGTCCGACGACATCATGTAACTCTGAGGAGAGCCGTTTTCTCTCTCCCTCTTGGGCATAAAGATGCTTTGACATCAGAGAAAGAAGTCTCTCTTCCGACCGTTTTAGTTCTTCCTCAACCTGCTTGCGGATCGAAATATCACGAGCATTGAGGACAACCCCTGCAACAGCAACATCTTCAAGGAGATTTTGGCTGATGATTTCAAAAATTCGCCAATCTCCATCTGCATGGCAGAGACGAAATTCTAGAGACTGACTAGCACCAGGGTTAGCCAGAGTTTTTTCGAAGAACGTCTTGAACAGGGACTGATCCTCCGGATGAACAAGAGTGGACAAAGAGACACCGAGTAATGTGTTAACCTGATAGCCAAGTACCCGATGGAGTGAAGAGCTGAGATACTTAGTGATCCCGTCTTGATCCATAAGACAAATGATGCCTGACTCATTCTCAATCAACGAACGAAAAAGTTGCTCGCTCTGCCTGAGTGCGCCGTGACTCTTTTGGAGCTGCGTTGACATCGTATTAAAGGCGGCAGATAGCTCACCAAATTCATCTCTACTGCGAACTGGAACTCGTGCTTCAAGATCGCCCCTGCCGATTTTTTGTGCTCCATCGACCAGCAACCGCAACGGGGCTGTCATCTTTCGCGCTAGATAGATTATCAACAGGATTATCAGCAGTGACGCAATAACTGCCAGGGAAATAACCAGATCTCGAGTTTTATTGATATCACCATAAATCTCACTGAAAGGATCGGTAACAATGACATACCAGTTCCAGGCAGGAAAATATTCGTAGGCCGACAAATTACGATGACCATCACAGAGCTGCTCAAAATGTCCACTGGTCTGTTTCCTCATTTCTTTGAACCAGTCCTGTTCTTTCAAGTTGGTCGCAATTTTGGATCTATCCGGATGAATGATGACTTGCCCATCGGCATTTACGACAAACACATATCCCAATTTGCCTATCTTGATCGACTGCAACATCACACTCGCATCGTACTGCGCTTTTTTTACTCCAGAAGAGATATCCGTAATACTGTAGCGGCGCAAGAAATCCTCATTTTCTGTGACTGCGTTCATCGCTTCAGTCAGGCGGGTTTGCAGCCATTTGTCGGCAAGATTGCCAAGCGCCTGTTGCGACAGGTAATAGGTTCCAGCAGCACCGGAGAGCAAAGAAAGTAGAGCTAGAGGTAACGTCACAAAAAGTATTTTGGGGAAAATTTTCATCTTAATTTCTAACTCGTCTGCTGCTATTCAAAATTCGGGTTTTTTCTGTTATCTGCGGGTAGAGAGCCATTGACGCAACCAAGGGGTGACCATAATCGACTGTGTCACGACGAATATAGGTCTTATTTCTAAAATGGAGAGGATAAACAACCATATCTTCGAGAAGTTTGACCTGAGCATATTCCCAGAGTTTCTCTTGTTTGATCGGATTCATTTCATTCCGGGCTAGTTGGATCAATTTGTCAATCTGTCGATAATGAGAAAAATTAGTATCGGGGTTCTTGCCAACCAGCACGATTGAATCCGAGTGAAAAAAACGACTGAGAAAAACATCGGTATTCGGGCGCCAGGCTTCATAAATCACTATAGCGCTCTGGTTCTGTCTGATCCGGCGATGCATGCTGGAATGATCAACAACCTGCAGATTGATGCGAATACCTACTTTTGCCAACTGTGCTTGCAGTGTTTCGTAATTTTTACGCACATGACTCAACTCTGTCGCGATAACATCCAGCTCAAACCCCTGTGGGTAACCGGCAGCGGATAACAAGTTACGACTTTTTTTCAAATTTGTAGGATAATCAAGGCCAAGGGCTTTAACTGCCTCCGGAGTGAGACCCCCGGGAAGAAATTGATCAGGAATCGGCGCGTAAACATTACCAACGGTTTCTGGAGGAAAACGAGACAAAAACTGATCTCGATTGAGAGCATAAGCTATAGCCTGCCGAACTCGCAGATCATCAAGTGGTTTGATACTGGTATTAAAATGAATCAGTGCAATCTCGGGCACTCCGAAAATATCAACCGTGGTATTGCTGGGTAGAATTCCTTGCTGAGCAATTTCTGCGCCACCACGGATAAGATCAAGCTCTCCGCGCCTGAACCCGGAATATAATTCAGCTGGGTCAGGGAGAAAATTAATTTTGACGTGATCTATTTCGGGTGGTGAGCGAAAGTAATCACGGTTCGCCGTCAGTAGCACCTCTCGCATTGATTTGTGGGAAGTAAAACGAAAAGGGCCAGTCCCGACAGGATGGTTATCAAAAATGGTGTTTCCCTTGACCTGCAAGGCACGGCCAGAAACAATAAAGCCCCCAGCATAGTCTGCAACCTTGGGGAAAAATAGTGTTGGCGACAGCGGCGGATCCATGATGATATTGCACGTATAGTCATCAATTTTCTCAATAGTCATCCCTGTATATTCCCCCGCATAAGCCGACCGTTTTGGGTCAGCAGCTTTATGCAAAGAATAAACGACATCATCTGCGGTGAATTCATAGGCTTTGGTATTAGGTCCGGCGTGAAAAAGAACCCCCTTTTTCAGCTTGAAAGTCCAAATCTGCCGACCATCAACAATGTATGGTTCTGGGATCTCCTCAGCAAGATCCGGTTCAAAGTTTGGAGCCTCCCCAGGTTTGTAGCGCAGCAGACCATTGAAAACCATGTCAGCCAGCATCCTGTCGCTGAAACTGGCAGCAAGGTGAGGGTCGAGAGTCTCCAGATCAGTGGCATTGATCCCAATACGCAACTCGACAGGCGATTGGTTATTTGCAGCTTGGGAACCTTGGAGTTTTTCGCCAGATAGTGCAACACCAGCGGGCATAACAACCATTAGGGACAGTAAGAGGAGGAGGAAATTTAGTATTCGCAATAAAATCTCCCGCAGTGAAGAAACTATAAAGAATCCGTTGAGAGTATAGATTATCTATAGAAGCGTGGCTACTTTAGACAGAAAAGGGGTATCAGTTTCAGGAAGAGATTTCTTTTTCAAATCGATCAATTCTGAAAGCCTCCAGATCAAAATCAGATCGTCCACTGCAGATTAAATCGGTCACGACCTTGCCAACAATCGGTACCAGTTGATAACCATGAGCAGAAAAACCAAACGCATGAAAAACCCCGCTTGCATGTTTACCAGAATCAATAATTGGCAGGCGATCTGGAGTCATCCCTTCGATTCCACCCCAGGCGCGTACAATGTGTAGATCAGCAAGAAAAGGGAACACCGACCGAACCGTTTCGGCACTTTCCCTCATCTGGGGCCAATCAATAAGAGTCCGTTCCTCTTTCTCCAATAATATTCCACGCAATGCACCGCCAATAACCAAGGTGCCATTTTCCATTTGTTTAAAAGACAATTTGCGGCTGGCATGGCCAATCACCGGGTCGATAAAATGGCGATAGCGGGAGGTCACCATCATTGCCAAAGCTTCTTTTTTCAGATCAACATGATCTCCAACCATTGCCGCAATTTCATCCCCCCAGGCGCCTGCACAATTCACGATAATCGGGGCGCTGAACTGTTTGTTTTGGGTAGAAACTATCCAATCTTCACTCCCTTTTTCTAGGGCAAGAACCTTTGTTTGCTGATGAATGGTAACACCCAGTCTTAGAGCTTTAACTTGAAAAGCCTGACAGGTTAATCCCGGGTCTGCGTAGCCATCACCCCGGCAGATTAATCCCCCTATGCCATTTGACCCTATTGCCGGAACTAAGCGTCGAAGCTCCTCTGCACCGATCAATTCCTCATGGTTGTAGCCCATAGCACATACTCGTTCACGTCGGGCTTCAAGTAGATTTAAGTCTTCTTGTGTCCCGGCAATTCTGATCTGGTCGGTCGGCCTAAATCCGCAGTTTGAGTCAACAAGTTTTTCTATCTCCCCCCACATTGTCTTGGCTGCCAATGATAACGGGATCTCTTCTGGAGCACGATTCAGGCAACGTAACCCACCTGCAGTTGCTCCAGAGGCGTGTTTACCGCAGGTATCCTTTTCGAGAAGTACAACACGTTTGTTCTGGTGTGCCAGGTGAATAGCAACAGAACAGCCTTGCAGCCCTCCACCGATGATGATGGCATCAAGTCCTGTCTGGTTGCTCATTTCAATAACTCCAGATCCGCTAGCTGACCGATAGTGATCGGTTTTAAAGGAGGTCTGATCTTTAAGTGCCCGACAGTTGGAGTGGGAACCTGGCGACTGTCAGCAATAATCTCCGCAAGTGGTAGTCCGCACATTCGACTCTGACAAGGCCCCATTCCACATCGAGTATACGATTTAACCTGACCTGGAGAAATGGCTCCGAGACTCACCGCTTCACGAATTTGTCCGGCAGTAATTTCCTCGCAACGGCACACTAGGGTTTCGTCCGAACTCGGAACCAGAGCATGGCAGGAAGGGGGGAATAATTGGTCCAGAAAAGGTCGAATAAGCTTTTCCCGCCCTAGTTTTTTTATGAGTGGATCGGCCGCAAGTATTTTTTCCTCAGCGGAAAGACCCCCCTGTTTGTAGACAATATCTATTGCTGCAAGGCGTCCGGCATGCTCTGCTGCTTTTGCTCCCCAGATACCACCGCAGTCCCCTGCAACCGATACACCGTTGACACTCGTATTCCCCCAGTCATCAAGAACTGGTTTCCAATAACGTTGCCGTTCGTACCACTGATGTTCACATTCCAATAGTCGGGTAAACTGAATATTCGGAACAACTCCATCATGCAGCAAAAATGATTTTGCGTGGATTTTCCGTTTTCGCCCCAAAGAGGTAAAATGGATTTCCTCCGCGCTATCAGCTCCATAGATCGCCAAGTTATCCGCGCTCTGAAAGATCGGAAAATCTCCCTTTTGAATCTTCCAGCGCATTGAAAGCCCTTTGCCTAAATAGCTTGCGACCCGTAAAGCCTGGGGAAAATAGGGCAAGGACTTCAGGTAACTTCCAAAGCGAGTCGTATCAACCATGGCGGCAATTTTGACACCGTTATCGATCAGTCGGCAGGCAACCAACAGAAAGAGAGGCCCACTTCCAGCTAACACCACTGGTTCCTCTGGAACCATATCGTTCACTTTAAATAGAATATCTGCAGCCGCAGCACCCATCACACCTGGCAAGGTCCAGCCAGGAATGGGAACAGGTCGCTCCATTGCCCCCGCTGCAATCAAAAGATGCTTTGTTTTGAGTTGATAGGCCTTGCCTTCTCTTAATATCCCAATATTATGATTTTCGTCCAGATTCCAGACCATTGTTTCGGGGAGATATTCTGCCCCTGATTTTCGAAAACTGCGGATCAAGGATTCCCCATAAAAATAATCGGTACCCAGGGCAAAAGTATTTTCTGGCCGAGCATTTTCCAGGGAGTGATAGATTTGACCACCCAGGTCTCTTTGCTCATCAACGACCAGCGTAGAAAGGCCAAAATTTCTTGCCGTGACGGCGGCAGCCATTCCGGCGGGACCAGTCCCGATAATAATAAGGTCATACAAGTTTTTCATCGGCTAAGCCTCTAACTCCATATTGCCGGTTAACTTTCATTCCCTCTTGAACTTCCACCATACAAGCTTGTCGATTTGGCACTCCATCAATTTCCATCAGGCATTCAAAACAGATTCCCATTTGACAGTACGGTGCCCTATGAGCACCACTGATGGCTGTCGTCCGGGTGTATTCTGCTCCTGCCTCAAGGATTGCTGCGGCGACAGTTTCTCCGGCACGAACCTCAAGGGTTTTGCCTTCAAACTCTATCTTAAGCATTTTTTGTTGCTGATCAATGTGCAGTCTTTTTAACATTGAATCTCCTTGCACTGAAGAACTGAAAGTTGCTGGGTTCAATGCCGTCTACAATCCAATCCACAATATGACTTTGATGCATCGGGGCCAGAGAGACCCCGCTATGCGAAGTGACGGCGTAAGCACCAGGGCAGGACTCTGATTGCTGGTAAATTGGAAGACCGTCTGGAGACAGGATTCTTAACGCTGACCAGCCCCGAACAAGTCTCAACCTAGAGAGCAGCGGAAAAGCATTAACAACTCGTTGAGCCATCTGTTTCATAACCGTTGTATCCATACCAGTATTAAAACCAACATTGCGATTTGAAAGACCAACAATGAAACTACCTTCAAGGGTTTGCTGTATTCCGCTGATCGGCATTGCTAAGCAAGGTTTAACACGCTCTGTAACTAATAGCTGTCCTTGCTGGGGGGAAACCGGGATACGCATCCCCAACATAGCAGCAAGAGGTGTGATCCCATTTCCCGCCGCCAAAATAATTTTTGTAGAGGAATATGATACTTGAGACGTTGTTACGACAAATCTGTCCTTCTCATAGCAAAGATTGCTCACTGACGTTCCCGGAAATAAAACCCCAGATGCTCGGAAAAAACCAATCTGCAGTGCCTTAAGAAGTGCAAGGGGATTCAGGCACCCATCATGAGGAGAATATGATCCTCCACATACTTTTGAGCCTAAAGGAAGGTTAGGAATCATCTTTTGGATCTTTTCCCGGTCGACCATTTCGCAGTCGTAACTTCCGCTCTGCGACTCATGGGTTAAGCGTTCAATTATTTTAGCTCTTTTTTCATATTCAGCCTCACTGTGACAAAGTGTCAGCCCACCCGGCTTACGATACGCAATATCCACCCCCGTTTCTTCCAGCAACTTTCGCGCATAGTTCGGATATAAAGAGGATGTTTCGCGGCACCACTCTGCATAGGCTGGTGTCCCCTGCCCCTTACCTTGGACCCAGACCAGTCCAAAATTACCAACAGAGGCACGAAACATATTCCCACCACCATCGAGTATCGCGACGGAATATCCTTTGCCAGCGATTCCACAAGCGATTGCCGATCCAATCACCCCAGCACCGACAACGATAAAATCAAAGTGACGCATTGCGACTTTTTCCTATTGCCTCTTTGGAGAAACTTATTTTGCTGCGATAACAGACATTTCAACCAAAAGTTCCGGACGTGCCATTTTAGCCTCAACACAAGCGCGAGCTGGAGCTTCCCCAGAGGGCACCCAGGCATCCCAGACTTCATTCATCCCTTTAAATAGAGCCATGTCTGCCAGGTAGATGGTCACCGCTAGCAACCGGGTTTTGTCTGAATTGACAGAACCTAGCAGTTCTTCAACCTTTTCCAAGGTTGTAGCAGTCTGCCCTTTGATACCAGCTGTGTCATCTTTTGCAACCTGACCACAGAGGTAGATGGTCTCTCCATGGATAACCACCCGACTCATCCGATCGCTAGTCTGGTAGCGACTAATTGACATCTAGCTTGTCCCTTCCTTTAGTTAGCTGCTCTTGACTATATAAGTGACAGGCGACTGTTCTCTCCCCATCCACAGAAATCACAGGGGGATATTGTTTTTTACAAATGTCCGTGACATGTGGACAGCGGGGGTGAAAATGACAGCCCGTTGGTGGATCGAGAGGTGATGGCACCTCTCCCTCCATCCGCAGCATTTTTTTACTCAGGGTTGGATCAGGAATTGGCGATGCCCCACGCAGAACCTTAGTGTAAGGATGCAGCGGTGCATCAAAGACCTGTTTGACCGGCCCCTGCTCAACAATTTTTCCGAGATACATGACTGCCACTCTGGTACAAAAATAACGCACCACGGCCAGATCATGCGAGATAAACAGAAAACTCAGGTTGTGGTTTTTCTGCAATCCCTGCATCAGCGCCAGTACCTGCGATTGGATGGAAACATCCAGTGCTGATACCGGCTCATCAGCAATAATCAACTCAGGTTCAAACAACAGTGCACGGGCGATTCCTACCCGCTGTTTCTGTCCTCCGCTAAACTCATGCGGATACTTATTAGCCGCCTCTGAAGGCAAGCCAACCTCCTTGAGTAAGGCAAAAACCCGATCACGAATTTCTCCTTTGGTTCCGAGGCGATGAACATGTAGTGGCTCGGCGAGAATTTTACCAATCGTCTGTCGCGGGTTCAGTGCTGAATAGGGATCCTGAAAAATAATCTGCATCTTGCGCCGCATCACGCGTAACTGATTCTTATCCATCTCCAGAACATTTTTCCCGGAGAGAAGAACTTTTCCGCCATGCGGTTCAACCAAACGCAGGATGCTGCGACCGGCGGTCGATTTTCCGCAACCTGACTCGCCAACCAGACCGAAAGATTCTCCGCGATTGATATGAAAGCTGACCTCGTCAAGCGCTCTCACCGTATGGGTGACAGGATTGGGAAAACCCTTCTTGATGGTGAAAAAGGTTTGCAGTCCTTCAACCTTGAGAAGTTGATCGTTCATACTTTGGGTTCCCCGCTTGAAGTCGTTTGTGCGCCACGCACCCAACAGCGAACACTATGATTCCCTGTCGGATTAATCACGGTCAGTTCTGGTAGCTGTTGCTCACAAATGTCTATTTTAAACCGACAGCGCTCCGCAAACCGGCACCCTTGCGGCATCCGATCGATTGACGGAACCAGACCGGGGATCGGATTCAGGTCATTGACATCCCGATCCAGTCTCGGTACCGATTTCAATAGGGCTTCAGTGTAGGGATGCACCGGGTTAGCAAAGAGATCTTCTACCGGAGCAATCTCGGCCAGGTGTCCGCCATACATAACCGCCACCCGATCTGCAACCCGCGCCACCACCCCCATATCGTGGGTGATAAAGATCATCGACATCTTCAATTCCTGCTTGAGATCATCAAGAAGCGCCAGTACCTGCGCCTGAATTGTCACATCCAGTGCTGTGGTTGGTTCATCCGCAAGCATGATCTCTGGACGCCCGGCCAGCGACATGGCGATCATGACTCGCTGACGCATTCCGCCCGAAAGGTGGTGAGGATAATCGTTCAACCGGGTTGCTGCTGCTGGAATTTTAACCTGATTGAGTAAGTCGAGTGCCCCCTTGAGAGCGACTTTGCGGCTGGTACCATTGTGGTAATAGAGAACCTCAGCAATCTGTTGTCCAATAGTCAGCGCCGGGTTCAACGAGGTCATCGGTTCCTGAAAAATCATTGCCAACTTGCTGCCGCGCAGTTTCCGCATCTCTGCTTCAGGAAGTCCGATCAGGTCTTTGCCATGAAAGAGTACGCTCCCCCGATCGATACGGGATCCCGGCTTGGGCAGAAGGTTCATGATACTGTAAGCGGTGACACTTTTACCGCAGCCGGATTCACCCACCAAAGCCAAGGTTTCGTTACTATTGAGAGTAAAGGACAGATCCTCAATCGCTGAAAACCAACCATTTTGCAAGTGGAATGAAGTAGTCAGATTCTCAACAACCAAGAGTTTTTCTTCCATAATAATATGTCCTTACGAATTTCTGAGCTTGGGATCGATCGCATCTCTGAGACCATCGCCGAGCATATTGAAGGCGAGAACCGTGATTAGAATGAAAATACCCGGATAGATTGAGATCCATGGTTCCGAGAGGATATTCTGGAACCCTTCACGGATCATCCCTCCCCAGGTTGGTGTTGGCGGCTTGACCCCTAGACCGATAAAACTGAGTGAGGCTTCAATTCTGACTGCAGTCGCGATCCAGAGCGAACCCATGACGATCAGTTCCCCCAGAATATTGGGAAAAATATGCCCCGCCATAATCCGTAGTTCGGAAAAACCCATCGCACGACCAGCTTCGATAAAATCACGATTTTTAATTGAAATAGTTGGTGCCCGGGCGATTCGAGCAAAGCGCGGGGCAACTGTCAGAGCAATGGCAATTGTCAGGTTCACCAGATTGGGGCCAAGCACTGCAACCACCATCAGACCCATCAACAGGGTAGGAATCGCCATGAACACATCCATGACACCCATAATCAGATAATCCCAGTATTTTCCCTTGTAGCCAGCCAGAATACCAAGAACCGTCCCCACAGCCATTCCCATCAACACGGAAATGGTTCCAACCGTCAAAGAGATCCGTGCCCCCCAGAGAATCCGTGAAAGAATATCCCGACCGAATTGGTCAGTCCCCAGCAGGTGTTCTGCTGAGGCCGGGTTCAAACGACTCAGAATGTTTTGATCCGCCGGGTCGTAGGGCGAAAGCCATGGAGCAAAGACGGCCAATGAGACCATGAACAGAAGAAGAACCAGCCCCACCCAGGAGGTTTTATTCCGATTAAAAACCTGGATAAGGTCACTGATGGAACGACGCAGTCCGCCGGATTTAGGAAAGAGACTCATTGGTGTTTAACCCTCGGATCGACAAAGCCATAGGTCAGATCAGTAATCAGGTTCACGACCACAATAATAAAGGCATAGATAACCATGACCCCTTGCAGCAGTGGATAATCTCGTTCACTCAGAGCATCCAGAATTAACTTGCCAAGACCAGGGCGATTGAAGACGATTTCAGTAAGCACCGAATTGCCAATCAGTACCCCAAGATAGAGACCGATGACAGTTACAATTGGAATTAGAGCATTCTTCAAGGCGTGCCGGATTATTACGACAAGCCGTGGAACCCCCTTGGCCTTGGCAGTACGCACATAGTCTTCGCGTAGCACTTCCAGCATGGAAGAACGGGTCGAACGGGTTATATAGGCGACCATGATCAGTCCGAGATTGGCTGCTGGCAAGACCAGGTGCCGCAGGCGTTGACTATAGTTGGAAAGATCGGGATCACTGATCACTGGAAACCAGTTAAAATGAATGGAAAAAACCAGAATCAATAAAATTGCTGAATAAAAGGCTGGAAAAGAGAGTCCAAAGAGAGAAAAGACCCGGATGATATAATCGGTTACTGAGTTGCGATACACAGCGGTCAAAACTCCAAGGGGGACACCAAAGACGATACCGATTACGACACCAGCAATAGTCAAGTCGATGGTATAAGGAAGAACCGTCATGACTTCACCCAGTACTGGCTTACCGCTGAGCAATGAGTTTCCCAAATCACCACGAAAAGCACCAAACATGAAAGTGAAGTACTGTTGGATCAGGGGAACATCCAGCCCCATTTTGGTTCGCAGTGCCGCAAGGGCTTCCGTTGAGGCTTGATCTCCCAAAACCACCATTGCTGGATCTCCAGGAACAATCCGAATGACAATGAAGACCAGCGTCAACACCGCAATTAGGATCGGAAGAGCCATTCCCAAGCGCTTAAGAACATATTTCAGCATGAATACTCCATCTTGTTCCTGTCTTACTCTGGGGGAAAAGTGGTTTCAGGAAGAGCTGTCAGCCCTGCCAGAAACCACTCATATTATTTTACATTTTACTTCAGTGAGGTCATTTCATTGATGATCGGACCGTTACTGAGTGAGTTCTTCATTTCGAAGCCATAGTCCAGATTGGCTTTACGTGCCCAGACAATCAACTGCTCAAAAATTGGGACACTGCAGGATTGCGTTAAAATTTTCTGCTGGGCGATTTTCCAGAGTGCTAATTGCTTGCTCATGTCAGCCTCGGAGCGAGCAGCATTGATTTCAGCATCAGCAACATCACAGTGGCTGAAGTTGGTAATGGCGGTTGGAGTACCAACGATACTGTCGGAAAGGTAGAACTGGGTCAGATAAGAATCTGCAACCGGGAACCGAGCCGCCCCATAGAGAACCAGATCACTGGAATCCTGACGGATCAGCTTATGGAAAGCCGAATGTTCGACCACTTCAAGATCAAGGTTGATCCCGGCTTTACGCAGTTGAGCCTGTAGAACTTCCATTGGTACGCGCAGTGAGGCGACTTTCGTAATAATAACCTTGAGGGTAATGCCATCCGGGTAACCCGCTTCTTTCAAAAGTGCTTTTGCTTTAGCAATATCATGTTTGTAAAGTGGGACATCTGCGCTATAGCCAAGATAGCCCTGTGGGACAACGGAAATCGAACGTCGGGCAACGTCCTCACCAACGAAAGCGACCATTTCATCACGATTGACCGCATAGGCAATTGCTCGACGGACTCGGATATCCTTTAGCGGTCCTCTGGAAGCATTCATATGCAGGGTCCGCAGTTCGCCAAGACCAATGATATCAACGCTTACCCCTTTTTTCTTCCGCATCCGTTCAACCCAGCGTTGTTCACGAGTCCCGTAGATAAGATCCAGCTCACCATTTACAAAAGCCAGCTCACGGCTTGCCTCGTCGGGCAAATAACGATAGATGATCTTGTCAATTTTGGGAGCGCCACGGAAATAGTCTTTGTTCGCGACCAAGGTCACTTGTCGCTTGGACTGATATTCGGAAAAAGCAAAAGGACCTGTCCCGATCGGGTTGGTTTTAAAGTTATCTCCCAATTTGTCAACGGCCTTTTTACTGATGATGTACCCACCATGATAGTTCGTCACCATGCCGAGAAGTGATGGAATCGGTTTTGCCAGAACGATCTTGACCGTGTATTTATCCGGGGCGGTTACGCTGACAAAATCGGCATAGCCCTTGTAAGCGGTGGATGTCTTTTTGTTGCTCGCCCGATCCAAGGAAAAAACCACATCCTCTGCGGTCAACTCACCATAGCCGGAGTGGAACTTAACTCCTTTACGCAGCTTGAAGATCCAGGTCAATCCATCTTCACTGACTTTCCAGCTCTCAGCCAGATCAGGTTCAATTTGTTTTAAATCAGCGCTTCCTGGCTTGAAGCGAACCAACCCATTAAAAATCCAAGGAAAAAGGATCTTGTCCTGTGACTTGGTAGAAACATGTGGATCCAGTTGATTGGCATCGTTGCTTAAGGTTCCTATTTTCAGGACAGACTCAGCAAAAACCGGGGAACTGATAGACAGACCACATACCATTATGGCTGCCAAAAGAATACAAAACAGACTTCTCTTTTGCCTCATAACATCTTCTCCTTTGTTAATATTTAGTTTCTCTCCATGCCGTGAGCAAGGCAGTAAAATACCTGGCATGAGGTTTGACAGAACAATGTTCTACACTTATGCCAAAAAACCGCTAAAACGTAAATCGGTACAAATACCAATAAACAGATAGGTACAAATACCTAATGGATGCAGTATTTTAATTAATATTGATTTTTATAGGAGAGAGGAAGGTAGGAATTAACCTTGATCGTTTTAGTGCAGAATGCCTGTAAGGCAAGAAATAAGACACTGTCAACTATTCACTCTGTTCAGCAGCAATTTCAGCAACCCGCAGACAAGAGGTTAAACGTCCATCAAATTCTTCTACTTCTGGTACCTGCTCGGCACATTGCGCCTTCGCAAAGGGGCAACGGGTGTGGAAAACACAACCGGAAGGGGGAGAGAGTGGTGAGGGGAGTTCACCGGAAAGGATAATCCGTTGTTTTCGATTTTGTGCTTTTAAGTGGGGGGTTGATGCCAGGAGGGCTTGAGTATAAGGGTGTCGTGGTTGTTCAAAAATCTGTTCGGATTTACCATATTCGGCAACTTTACCCAGATACATCACCATAACGTCATCGGCAATATAGCGTACCACCGAAAGATCGTGAGCGATAAATAAAAAGGCCAGGTTCATCTCTTCCTGCAGATCCATCAGCAGGTTCAACACTTGCGCCTGCACTGAGACATCCAGCGCCGAGACCGGTTCATCGGCCACCACCAGTTTAGGTTCGAGCATTAACGCCCGTGCAATGGCAATCCTCTGGCGCTGGCCACCGGAGAACATGTGCGGGTAGCGATCATAATGTTCCGGGCGCAAACCGACCTTCCCCATCGTATTCCGCACGCGTTTTTCCCGTTCAACCTTACTCAGATCACTGTTGATAGCCAGAGGTTCGCCTATAATTGTCCCGATTTTCTTACGTGGATTAAGCGATCCGTAGGGATTTTGAAAAATCATCTGTACCCGTTGTTGAGCCGCTTTCAATTCATGATCCGAGCCTTTGGCCAAATCGAATCCATCAAACTTTAATTCCCCACTGGTGGGACGCTCTATCATTGTCACCTGACGAGCCAGGGTCGATTTACCACAACCAGATTCACCTACGACTGCCAGAGTTTTTCCAGCCTCAACCTGAAAACTAACCCCATCAAGAGCCTTAACAATAGCTGCTGGTTTAAACGGGCCTTGTGAAACTTCATAAAAATGGGTCAGTTCCCGAGCTTCCAGAATAATGTTTTTGCTCATTGTTGTGGTTTTCCTTCTGCATCCAACGGAGTAAAACACCGAACCTGTCGACCATCCAGAGCTGTTTCAAGTTGCGGTGTTTGCTGGCGACAGCGATCAGTTGCAAAACGGCAACGTGGGTTCAAAAGACAACCCGTCGGACGATCAAATTGACCGGGAACCACTCCGGGAATTGTTTTCAACCGAGTTTCCCCATCCGAACGTTCCGGCAAAGCCTCAAGCAGGGCTGCAGTATATGGATGACGTGGTGATTCGAAAATTTCGGGAACCGGCCCCATTTCAACAACCTGTCCTGCATACATCACCACAATCCGATGAGCCGCCTCAGCAACCAACGCCAGATCATGGGTAATCAAGATCAAAGCCATCTGTCTTTGACGTTGTAAATTAAGTAACAAATCAATGATTTGCGCCTGAATCGTCACATCCAGAGCAGTTGTTGGCTCGTCAGCAATCAACAATCCAGGGTTACAGGCAATTGCCATCGCGATCATCACCCGTTGACTCATACCTCCAGAGAGTTGGTGTGGAAAGGCCTTGAGTCTTGCTTGAGGATCGGGGATACCAACCTGCTCCAGCAATTCCAGAGATCGGGAGCGGCGCATCGCTCTGCTGCCACCTTCATGAATTTTGAGTGCTTCAGCAATCTGAAAACCGGTCGTAAAGCAGGGATTCAAACTGGTCATTGGCTCCTGAAAAATCATCGCTATTTCACGTCCGGTGATTTTACGGCGCTGCTTATCGGGCATCGCCTGTAAATCTTCCCCATCAAATTCGAGTTTGTCTGCCACAACCCGACCTGGCCAGTCAATCAGACCCATGATCGCCTTGGCTGTTACTGACTTTCCAGAACCGGATTCACCGACAATCCCGAGAACTTCACCCTTTTCAATTTCCAGACAGACGTTATCGACTGCCCTGAAGGGACTTTTCTCGCTGCCGAATTCAACGGTTAAATTTTTGATCTGTAATAGTGCCATGTTACGTATATTCTCTCAATTTCCACAAAAAACCACATGGTAACGTGAATGGTACTAATTTAAGAAATTTCTCTGCAAAAACGGGACTGTACCCGCATGGGGGCTGTCCCGGGATTTTGCGGGGGACTGTCCCAAGAGTTAGTTACCAAAAAAATTCATATGGCAACGCAGAATTTTGTCCTGCAAGGCTTGGGGGCTTTTCAGGGTCGAAGGCATACGTTAAGTATGTCGAGAGTCTGAAAAGACACCATAACGCAGCAGGGCGTAATTCTGCTAAGCCACTGCTATAATTTCATCTTTGGATCCAGCGCATCACGCAAACCGTCACCCATCAGGTTAAATGCCAGAACAGTCAGCAAAATCATCAGCCCAGGAAAAGTAACCACCCACCAGGCTCGCTGGATAAATTCGAGAGCATTGGCCAGCATTGACCCCCATTCAGGACTTGGTGGTTGTGCTCCCAGCCCAATAAAACCAAGCGCTGCCGCGTCAAGAATCGCATTAGAGAATCCAAGGGAGGCCTGAACAATCAACGGTGCCATGCAGTTCGGCAGAATAGTAATAAAAATAAGCCGCATCACCCCGGCGCCACTGACCTTTGAAGCGATAACATAATCCTTGGATGTTTCGGCAATCACCGAAGCCCGGGTAATCCGAACATAATGGGGAAGGTAGGTGATCGCAATAGCAATCGACGCATTGATCAAACCTGGTCCCAGGATCGTGACAATAGCCAGAGCCAACAACAGACTGGGCAATGCCATGATAATATCCACGGCACGCATAATCAGAATATCAGTCATCCCCCTGGCATAGCCAGACACCAACCCGATCAGGGTGCCAAGTAGCAGCGATAGAGAAACAACCATCATGCCGATAAATAGCGACAATCTCCCCCCATAAATCAGTCGGGTTAAAATATCGCGGCCAACTTCATCTGTTCCGAGGGGAAAGCGCCAGAGGCCACCATTCTGCCAGGCGGGTGGAGTAAGAATATAATCACGATATTGTTCATACGGGGAGTGAGGCGTCAGAAAGTTCGCAAATAGTGCCGCCAGTAACACGGTAAGGATAATAACGAAACCGATCAGCGCGCCGCGATTTTCACAGAAATAACCCCAGAATTCCCGGAACGGGCCTGGAGGAACCAACTCATCAACAACCGCTACCTGAACTTGCTCACTCATCTCCTCAGCTCCTAGCGATTATGACGAATACGCGGATTGGCCACGCCGTAAAGAATATCAACGGTCAGATTAACAAAAATCACCAGACAGGAAATCAACAGAATTCCCCCTTGCACTGAGGGGTAATCACGTCGATAGATCGAATCAAGCATCCATTTCCCCACTCCTGGCCAGGAAAAAATTGTCTCAGTCAGAATCGCCCCGGCCATCAGGACTCCGACCTGGAGGCCAATAACTGTGATGACCGGGATTAATGCATTACGCAGGGCATGGATGCAAACCACCAAGGGCATGGATAATCCTTTGGCTCGAGCCACCAGAACGTAATCTTCACGTAAAACTTCCAACATTGCTGAACGGGTCATCCGGGCAATAACCGCCAGAGGGATCGTTGCCAGAACAATTGATGGTAAAATCAGATGGCGTAGTGCTGAAATAAACGCACCTGCCTCATTAGAGAGGAATGAATCAATCACCATAAACCCGGTCACTTCATCCACCCAGAACATGGCTGAAATCCGACCTGAAACCGGTGTCCAGCCCAGACCGACAGAAAAGAACAGGATCAGCAGCAAACCCCACCAGAAAATCGGCATTGAATAGCCGGTGAGGGATAAACCCATAACCGTGTAGTCCGTCAATTTACCCCGGCGTACAGCAGCAATGATTCCCGCCGGGAGACCAATCACAATCGCAATGATAATAGCGCAGAAACTCAACTCAAGCGTTGCCGGAAAGAGGGTAAAAAACTCGCGGATAACCGGCTCTCGAGTCACAATTGAGGTTCCCAGGTCACCATGGAAAATACCGGTCAGATAGTGCCAGTACTGAACCAGCAAAGGTTTATCAAGTCCCATCTTTGCCAGCAATTCGGCATGCCGAATCGGATCAACACCACGTTCACCGGCCATCAGCTCGACCGGATCGCCAGGGATCAGACGAATCAGTGAAAAAGTCAGCAATGTCACCCCGAGAAAAGTCGGGATAACGACGCCAATACGTTTGAGTAAAAAACTAAACATGAATGATAAGTGCCCGACAAGAAAAACCGGGGAGAAGTAAAATCCTCCCCGGCTTGATGAGGTGTGTAACCAATTTACTTCAGATCAACTCCGTAGAAAATATGTCCACCGAGGGGATCAACTTTGTAGTTCTTAACATTATTTGTCATCGGGATAAATACAACAGAGTGAGCAATTGTTGCCCAGGGAGCCTGCTCTTTGAATATGATTTGAGCCTGCTCATAGAGTTTGGTTCGTACGGCCGGGTCAGCAACAACTTTAGCCTGCTGAATCAGATCTTCAAATGGCTTGTAACACCAGTTTGCACGGTTTGAGCCACCAACCCCGTCACAACCAAGCAATACGGCGAGGAAGTTATCCGGGTCACCATTATCCCCAGTCCAACCTAACAGCACAGCACCATCACGATTAACGTCTTTGGAGCGTTTCAGGTACTCGCCCCACTCGTAAGAAACAATCTCAACCTTAACCCCGACCTTAGCGAAATCAGCCTGAATAACTTCGGCCATCCGGCGTGCATTCGGGTTGTAAGGACGCTGGACGGGCATAGCCCAGACCTTCATCTCAAAACCGTTTGGATAACCAGCTTCTGCCAACATTTTCTTTGCTGCAACCGGATCAAAAGAGTCATCGACAGTTGCTTCATTGTAAGACCAGATAGTCGGTGGAATCGGGTTTTTAGCAATTTTACCGGCACCTTGAAAAACCGTATCAATAATTGCCTGTTTATTCATTGCTTTGTTCAGTGCTTTCCTAACCTTAACATTATCAAATGGAGCAACCTTGGTATTATAGGCAAGGTAACCAACATTCAGCCCTTCCTGTTGCATAACATTAATCTTGGGATCAGCTTGCATCGCGGCAATATCAGCAGGGTTAGGATAGGGCATAACCTGACATTCACCGGCTTTTAATTTAGCATAACGAACTGAGGCATCGGGAGTAATGGAAAAGACCAGCTTGTCAATTGCAGCTTTACCCTTCCAGTAATCCTTGAAAGCGGTGTAGCGGATTTGCGCATCTTTTTTGTAACCCTGGAAAGTAAAAGGTCCGGTACCGATTGGCCACTGATCAACCTTCTCGGGAGTCCCAGCTTTCATCATTGCATCAGCGTATTCAGCAGATTGAATAACGGCAAAATCCATCCCCAGGTTTGCCAGCATTGGTGCTTCTGGACGATTGAGGACAAATCTAACGGTATAATCATCAACTTTTTCGATTTTATTCAACAGTGCCGGCATCGACATGCCATTAAAATATTCGTAATTTCCCCCTGAGATGGCATAAAAAGGGTGATCTTTCTTCCACTGCCGCTCAAAAGTAAAAATGACATCATCAGCATTCATATCGCGGGTTGGCTTGAAATGTTTGGCAGATTGAAATTTAACCCCTTTCCGCAGCTTGAATGTATAGACTTTGCCATCATCCGAAACAGTCCAACTTTCGGCCATCCCCGGCTCAAGCTCCGTTGTTCCACGGACAAAATGAGTTAAACCCTCAAAAACGGTTCTTGACGTCGCATCAAACGTTGTCCCAGAAGTGTACAGTTGTGGAGCAAAACCTTCAGGGCTACCTTCGGAACAATAGACCAGAGTTTTGGCCTGCACCTGACCAACAAACAGCAGCAGTAGCAGAATTGGCAATAACCGGGTCAAAAGTTTTTGCATTATTGAAGCCTCCTATTTTCAAGTGTAAGACAAAACCGCATGACGTCACCATAACTCATTAAAGTTTTGCCCGAATCAAAAACCTACAAAAAAATCAAAAGGTTGTCAAGATAAACCCTGTTCTATTTTTCAACTTCATCAATCTGTAAAGGGATTGGTCGTCCAAGCAAACGGTTCCCCCTCCTCAGCAGCAAAAGGTCATCCTCCAAACGAATCCCCCCGAAATCCAAGTATTCTATCAGTCTAGCATAGTTGATAAATTCTGCATGCCGATCCGCTTTTTTCCACTGTTCAATCAAACCCGGGATGAAATAGATCCCCGGCTCTACGGTCAGGACAAAACCTTCCTGAAGTTCGCGTCCCAAGCGTAGCCCGGAAAGACCAAATTGCATTGAACGCTGAATCTTGTCATCGTAACCGACGCAATCCTCACCGAGATCTTCCATATCATGAACATCCAGACCAAGCATGTGCCCCAGCCCATGCGGCATGAATAGAGCATGAGCTCCGGCAGCAACAGCCTGATCGAGATCCCCCTGCATCAACCCCAGAGAGCGTAACCCCTCCACCAGTGTTCGAGCAACGGCAAAATGGACATCCAGATAAGCAATGCCCGGACGGATCAATTTCTTTGCCCGCGCCATACAGTCCAGAACAACCTGATAGATATCGCGTTGCTGTGAGCTGAACTGTCCCCCAACCGGGAGGGTACGAGTGTGATCAGAGGCATAGTGTAGCAAGCTTTCAACCCCACAATCAACCAGCAGCAGATCGCCATCCCGCAACTGGTTATCTCTCTGATGATTATGCAGAGTCTCGCCATGGATGGTCACAATCGGAGGGAAAGAGAGCATTCTTCCAGCACGGGCGGCAACCGCTTCCAGTTCACCAGCAATTTCCCATTCATAAGTCCCTTCGCGAGCCATTCCCATTGCTGTGGTATGCAGCTGATAACCCAGATCAGCAGCAGCATCCAGCTCTGCAACCTCCTCCTCACCTTTAACCGAACGGAGTGCCACAACAGCCTTGATCAATGCGGGTGAAACATCCTTATCCAATTCGGTCATATCTTTCCCCAACAAATTGCTCAGGATAATTTTATTGTCAGCTCGACAGGTTGGAAGGTAGTGAATGGATCTTCCCGCTGCAACTGCAGATGAAAGAAGATTCTCCAGGCTATCAATTGAAATAGCCTCTGAAACACCAACCCGTTCAGCTTGGCTTTGAAGTGACGGTTGCGAGCCGCTCCAGATCACATTGTCAAGACTCTGCTGTCGACCGAAAATGATTTCACGCCCGGAATCAGCATCCAGCACAACGGCAAGTTCTGGCTGATCCAGACCACAGAAATAGAGAAAGCTGCTGTCCTGACGAAATCGATAGCAATTATCGACAGAATTAAATGGGGAATCAATATTTCCCAGCAGCAGGATTAAACCACTTCTGACCTGCTGGATGAGTTTTTGTCGCCGTTTTTGGTAGATTTCCGTTGCAAACATGAAAAGTCCTTATGATCACGAATGAAAACTATTAAAGTTATATTTTCTCTCAAAGATCTCTTTTCCTTATGGTAGACTGTTGGCAGCCTGCTGGACTATCAGTCGAACTCGTTACAAAAGTTCTCATGGAGGGAAAATTTATGTCGCGCTGGTTGAAAATTACTTTAATTTCTACTGTGGTTATTTTTGGATTATTACTCCTATCCATGCTGGTTGTCCCCTGGCAGATCAAAAAACAAGGAAGCAATTGGGTCGCCGAAAACACTGCTCGTACTTTAACGATTGAAAAAGTATTCTTCAACCCTTTTACCCTGACGGTTGAACTCAGTGGAACAAAACTGACCGAACAGAATAGCGATCAACCCTTTGTAAAATTTAAACGGCTGATGCTCTCCGGTAGCATTATGTCTATCATGAAACAGGCGGTCATTCTTGACCGCGTCGAACTGGATGAGCCTTTTGTCAATCTTGAACTGCTCGGCAAACAGGAATTTAACTTCTCTGACTTTACCCGCCTGGGTAGTAGTCATCCAGAGCCAGTACCGACTGAAGCAAAAAAACCATTCCATTTTTCCCTCAATAATATTGTTCTCAGCAACGGCAGCATAGATTTTACCGATCAAACTTCAGAAAAAAAATCGCAACATCAGATTCGTGAACTGAACTTGAGTGTTCCCTTTATTGGCAATATCCCCTACCTGACCGATGATTACGTTGAACCACAGCTGTCGATGCTTCTGAACGGAGCAAAATTCCATGCTGATGGACAACTGAAACCATTTAAGGATTCGCTGGAAACCAAACTTTTTCTGAGCTTGGATAATGCTGATCTTGCTTATTATGCGTTCCATTCACCGGTTCCGTTGCCGATTGAGCTCAAACAGGGAATGCTTGATTGTGAAATTGATCTGTCCTATCGGGTTTCTGCTAACGAGGAGCCCAAGTTATTACTCGGTGGCGAATTGGCACTCTCCGACATTGACTTGCGTGAATTGGATGGAAGCGAACTGTTCCGCATGCCGACTCTGATTCTCGATCTCGACTGGGCAGATCTTTTTAGCCGGGACTTCAATCTGGTCTCCCTTGATATCTACGATCCGGAGTTCTTTGTTGATCGGGACAGTTCAGGGCGCTGGAACTTTCAGCGGATTCTCCCCGCCAAAGAAACCGTCTCTCCGGCAGAAGAAAAGGAGCCGGTGAATAGCGAGACAGCAGATCGTTTACCTCTCCTGACAATTGAAAAACTGGCGCTGATCGATGGTCAAGTCCACTATCGTGATGATTTTGTCCCCGGTGGCTTTGCCGAAGAGATTCGCCTGATCAATCTGGAGCTGAACAATCTTTCAACTCATCTACAACAGAAAACGACTGCAACTCTGAAGCTACAAACCGACCGGGAATTTACGACAACAGTGAGTGGTGAATTTGGCATCAATCCAACCACAGCACAGATCGATTTGAACGCTGAAAAGTTGTCTCTGAAGCCTTACTACCCCTATCTGGAAGGATTGCTCACGGCACCAATCGAAGGTATCTTGAATCTTGCGGGACAGATAATCTACACAGAAGATGGAAATATCCAAGCTCAACAGGTTCAGCTGGGGCTGAACAGCCTGCTGGTTCCCTTCTCCGGCAAGGATCAGTTTACTTTGTCAGTTTTCAACATCACTGACAGTTCTTTTGATCTGCAACAGCAGGAGGTTGGTCTTGGCACCATCAAATTAATCGATGGAAATATCAAGGCAACCCGACTGGCGGACGGGAGTTTTTCACCATTACAGCTATTACGGAAACAACCAGCTACGGAGAAAATCGAACCAGAACTCAACGCTGCAGCGAGCGAGCCCTGGAAGGTTCACGCTCGGAGTATTGATCTGGAAAAATTCAAATTACTCTTCACTGATGCCAGCTTAGCGAAAAAACCCCAGGTCAAGATTCCCAATTTCAATATTCATGCAGAAAATCTCAGCTATCCCTCTGCCGAAAAAAGCCCCTTTTCTCTTGTGGCAAAAATTGGGAAAAAAGGCAGTATAAAGGTTGACGGTACAGTTATTCATACCCCTCTACAGCTCCGGGCACAAACCCAGGTCAAGTCATTCCCTCTAACCTTCTTTAACAATTTTGTTCCGGAAGGGGTCAGAATCAACCTCAAAGATGGTAAGTTTTTTTCAACTTTAGCGATCAACCTCAACCAGGAGGCGGACAAATTCAGTGGAAACTTCTCAGGAAAACTCCACGTCAGCAACTTCAACCTGCGTGATCCTATCGGTGACGGTAAACTTCTTATCTGGAAAAACCTCAACCTTGATGGCATTACCGGGAACATTGCTCCTCTTTCGCTCCATATCAAAGAAGTTGTCCTCAGTGACTATCTGGCAAATATCCAGATCACTCCGGAGGGACAGGTCAATCTGACCAGTATTACTGCAACTGAAACTGCAAAAGAGGCCGACAAAGACAAACGGAAGGAATCAAAAGCAGGGAAAGCGGAGCCATTACAGAAAGAGGGCGTGGTTATTGCTAAAGAAGCCCCCCCTGCTGAGCCGCCACTTGATATCCGGGTTGATTCCCTGACACTCCAGGGGGGAACTGTCTCTTTTACCGACCGGCACCTGCCAAGTACCTTTTCAACAACGATGTATGAATTGGGTGGCCGAATCACTGGATTGGCATCCGATGAACAGATGCAGGCGGATGTTGATTTACGCGGTCAATTGGAGAACCATTCACCTTTGACCGTCAGCGGAAAAATAAACCCTTTAAGTCGTGAGCTATTCGCAGACCTGACTCTCAGCTTCAAAGATATCGACCTGACGCCGATGACTCCCTATTCAGGAACCTACCTTGGTTATGTGATTAACAAAGGGAAGTTGAATCTCGACTTGAACTACAAGATTCAACATCAGAAAATCAGGGCAAAAAACAAAGTGATGATCGACCAGTTCACCTTTGGAGACACTGTAGAAAGTGACAAGGCAACCTCCCTTCCGGTTGCCTTCGCCATTGCCCTGTTGAAAGACAGTAACGATGAAATTCATCTCGATATCCCAATCTCGGGAGATTTAAACGACCCCAGCTTTAGCATCGGGGGGGTCATTTTTACGGTTCTTAAAAACCTGTTAGTCAAAGCTGCGACATCTCCATTCTCCTTGTTGGCTTCGATGCTTGGTGGTGGCAATGAAGACTTTTCCAGTATTACTTTTGCCAGTGGCTTGTCAGTCATTGACCCGGAACAATTAAAAAAGCTGGGAGAACTGGCTGAAATGCTTGCCAAACGCCCCTCCTTGACGCTGGAAATAAGTGCTTTTGCCGACAAAGAACAGGATCCCGAAGCTTATCGACAGGAGCAGTTGCGGCGAATGCTGGTTGCGGCAAAGTTGCGCAAAATGGAAGATGATGGCGCTACCCCGGCAGAGGGAGAAGATGTTGTTGTCAGCGAAGCAGAATATCATGACATTCTGCTGACCGTTTACAAAGAAGCAGAATTCCCGAGGCCACGCAATTTTGTCGGGATGCTGAAAAAACTCCCCGATCCAGAAATGGAAAAGTTGCTGCTGGCTAACATCCTGGTCGGAGAAGAGCAACTGGCTGAATTGGCCAAATCACGAGCCCTGGCCGTACGTGATGCCCTGGAAGCAGCCAATGGAGAAATCAAACCTCGTCTGTTCCTGAAAAAAACAGCTATCTATCAATCCCCCAAAGATGGCCCGGCAAGCCGGGTTGAATTTAGTATCAGCAGCAAGTAAAGGTCAGTAAATTTATTATGAGAGACTATCTGTTCCATCTTATTCTGACGGTTTTCTTCATCGGTATTGCAATTTCCAGTTTTGCTGCACTACAGCTGGAAGACTCCCCGACGCAGAGTGGCTTGCTCCGCGGTCATGTTGATCCAGGTGAACAAGTTTTTTATGCCGAACAGCAGTTAAAAATTTCTCCTGATGGATCTTTTATTCTTGGTTTTGGCCGTGATGTGACGCCACGACAATCTTTGACTCTGATCGATGCTGATGGCGTTAAACATATCCATAATTTTACCCTTAAACAGCGCAAATACGATATTCAGAGGATCAATGGCATCAGCAAACAGATGATGAATCCAAGTGAAGACGATTTAAAGAGAATCAGGCAGGAAGCACAGCAGGTTGCAAAAGCGCGACAACAAGACAGTGATCGGCTTAATTTTCAAGAAAGTTTCATCTGGCCGGTGATCGGTCGAATCAGCGGAATTTATGGCAGCCAGCGCATCCTCAATGGTGAACCCCGCAGACCCCACTTTGGTATCGATATCGCAGCACCCAAAGGCACCCCGGTTAAAGCTCCCGCAGGGGGAGCGGTAACAATGGTCCATAACGGGATGTTCTTTTCCGGTGGAACCTTGATTGTCGATCATGGTCATGGCCTTTCATCAAGCTTTCTCCATCTGAGTAAAATTCTCGTCAAGGTTGGCGATCAGGTTGCTCAAGGAGAGACTATTGCTCAGGTTGGCGCAACCGGCCGGGTCACCGGATCTCATCTCGACTGGCGGATCAACTGGTTTGACCAGCGCCTAGATCCGGCTTTCTTTGTTCCGCCAATGACTCAGGAACCATAATCTTTACTCAAATCTGGTATCGGAGCGTTTTTTGGTAACAGCCCCGGTGCCTATTGTCATGACCGGCTGTGGGGAAAGTGGCCGTGATCTGTACAACCCATCAATTCACAACAGATCAACCGACTTTCCATCACAATTGTGCAGATAAACAAACCGGGCAGCCAGCCGACTGCCCGGTCACAAAAAACTCCGTCCCGAAACGGGATCAAAGCACTTCGGCCATCTGATCCGCAATAGAGAACAAACCGAATAGCCCGCCGGTATGCAAAAAGACAATCCGGGAGCCAAAACATTCAGGGTTTTTCTCCAGCTCGGAAATCATCGCATAGTAGGCTTTGCCCGTATAAACCGGATCGAGAACCACTCCCTCAAGGCGCGCCAGATCCCTGATAGCGTCCAATTCTTGTGGACGGGACAGCGCATAGCCCTTGCCAACGTAGCCATCCAGAATTTCGATATCAGCAGCAGTTGCTACAGGTTGTTCGAGATATCTCTCCTGAAAATCATTCATAATATTACCAATGACTTGCTGAAAATAGTCCCGATCATTACAAACATTCACCCCGACAACTCGAAAACCAGCAGCAAACAATTTATTCCCCAAAACCAGACCGGCAGTGGTTCCACCCGAACCAACGGCTGAGATAACTGTCGTCGGCACAGAATCAGGTTCATCCAACTGCGCCATATCATCGACCAGTTCTTCAACCGTGGAGACATATCCCCAGGCACCAAGGGCGCTAGAACCACCTTCGGGGATAATATAGGGACACGCACCAGCAGCGACAAGTTGCTCTGCCTGCCAGGCAAAATATTGATCCCGTTGTTGATATTGCTCTGGTGTAATCCACACGATAGTTGCACCAACCAGGCAATCAAGGAGAATATTTCCTTCTGCGGCAGGTGGTTGTTCCGGGTCGGGGGTACGCAGCAACAAGACCGACTTAAGGCCAAGACGTTTTGCTGCAAAAGCAGTCGCACGACAATGATTTGATTGTGCTCCACCGCAGGTAATTACCGTGTCTGCTCCCAGTTTCAAGGCATGCTGAAGGATAAATTCCAGTTTTCGAACTTTATTCCCCGATAGTTCAGCACCGGTGTAGTCATCCCGCTTAAAATAGATATGCCTCCTCCGCAGAATCTGTGGGTAGGCAGTAATAAAAACTAGAGCATTGTCTCTCCTGGTTGGATAAGATGGTTTTTCCGGAAACTATCAAACCCAAACAGAAGAAGACA
>Ga0256840_1000229_pt1 | contig 55129 bp, 47 predicted proteins | sample 355202metaG_FD_185969 | JGI IMG/M metagenome (GOLD analysis project Ga0256840, IMG submission 185969) | Hydrothermal vent microbial communities from Mid Atlantic Ridge, Atlantic Ocean - 355-202 | ecosystem: Environmental > Aquatic > Marine > Hydrothermal vents | place: Atlantic Ocean: Mid...
ATAGTGAGCATGGTTTGTCCCAGGTCGGAAATGAACTCAACTTCCATATCTAAAAGTCCTTCATAATCCATCCATGCGAGCTCTTGGGTGGTGTCAAATTCAATACTGTGTTGGTCGGGTAACATGGTTACAGCTCCTTTAAGGCAATGGTCATGACACTCTCTTTAATGTTTAACGTACGTTTGTCATCATACGCGACGCTAGCGAGTGATGTTTTTTCAAGAAAAGGGGTTGCAATACTAAAAGCGCTCCCTGAATTTTCTGCTAAAACCTTTGCACTGCCCACCACCATATTGGTAGTCTCAAGAAGCATCTCTTGAAGAGTTTGCTCATTGGGAGTCTCTTCTCCTAAAAAGAGTTCGGTAATGTGCGCCAGCAGCGGTTCGTCCATGGCAATATAGACACGATAGACCGTATGCGCCATACTCGTAATATCGATATAGGCAATGTGCGTTTTTTCTTGTGTCGACAGGTCACTTAAAGCACAAGTCGTACCAATTTGATGTTGAAAAAAATGTTCACTTGCCGTTGTAATGTAGTTGATCATACATAATCCGTTTATAGAGCTTTGGTAATTGAGCTAAATTATACGTAATTGAATGTAAATTGTTGATTAAAACGGAGGAATTTCGGTGGCTTAGATTCTTTGTGTGGCACAGACAGCTATGCCGTTTTAAAGGAATTTTTCAGTACAATCGCCTCTCGAATCAAGGTGAAGTATGGTAATTGAGTTAGGTATTGTCGGTGTTTTCGTGGGAATACTTTCCGGTTTTTTCGGAATCGGCGGAGGTACCATTTTAGTACCGATTCTCCTTTTTTTAGGTTATGACATGAAAACGGCAATCGGTATCTCTGTAATTCAGATGGTATTTAGTTCGGTATATGGCAGTTATCTTAACTTTAAAAAAGGTACGCTTGATTTAACAATGGTTTTAATCATAGGTCTGGGCGGCTTTGTCGGGGCATTTTTAAGTGCGATGGTTGTCTCTAAAGTAGATGCGTTTACTTTGGAAATGCTCTTTTTTACGTTTGTCATTTTTGCATTAGCACGCATGTATGTTAAAACCGAACAGTACGATACGGTGATTGAACCGCATCCGGTATTGCTTTTTTCAATAGGCAGTGTGATTGGACTCTTTTCCATATCTATCGGTGTCGGCGGCTCTATTTTACTGGTGCCCATTTTAGTAGGGTTTTTACATGTAAATTTAAAGAATGCCATCTCTGCAGGACTCTTTTTTGTCGTCTTTTCTTCGGTTTCAGGGGTCATTGGTTTGAGTTTGGCTCGTGTTTTAGACTATGAGAGCGGCATTATTGTCGGTATGGCTTCGCTGTTGGGAGTCTTTATTGGAATTTTTTTAAAGCATAAGGTTGAAGACGACTTGCAAAAAAGACTGTTGCTGCTGTTTTATATTGTAGTGGCACTCTATATATTTATACGATTGGTGGGTAATGAGTAAGATTAAAATTTACGGCGCACGCGAGAATAACTTAAAAGACATTTCGTTGGAGATTCCCAAAAACAAACTGGTTGTTTGTACGGGATTAAGCGGTAGCGGAAAATCGACGTTGGCATTTGATACGCTGTATGCCGAAGGCCAACGACGTTATATAGAGTCACTTTCAAGCTACGCGCGGCAGTTTTTAGATCGTATCGGCAAACCTGATGTCGATAAAATTGAGGGGCTTACCCCTGCCATTGCGATTGATCAGAAAACGACTTCAAAAAATCCGCGTTCAACCGTGGGTACCATTACGGAAATTTACGACTATTTTCGTTTACTCTATGCGCGCATCGGGGTGCAGCATTGCCATAAGTGCGGTAAGCCCATCTCTAAAATGAGCGCAGAAGATATTATAGAACAGGTGCGGCTTCTGCCCGAAGGCGCCAAAGTCATTATTTTGGCACCGCTGGTCAACGAAAAAAAAGGAAGCTATCATGATATGATGGAGTCATTGCGTCACAAAGGTTATGTTCGGGCGATGATTGACGGGGTCATGGTACGTCTTGATGATGACATTGAGTTGAGTAAAACTAAAAAACATACTATCAAAGTGGTTATTGACCGTGTGATTATTAAGTCCGATAACAAAGAGCGTATTGCCGCCGATGTGGAGCGTGCTCTTAAAGAGAGCTATGGAGAGTTGGAACTCGAGATTGTTAATTACGAAGCGCTGGGATTGAGTAAAAAGTTGATTCATTACAGTGAACACAGTGCCTGCTTTGACTGCAAGGTTAGTTTTGAGCCGCTAGAGCCGCTTACGTTTTCATTTAATTCACCTAAAGGCGCCTGTTTAGAGTGTGACGGTTTGGGGATTCGCTATGCGCTTGACCAAGAGAAGATTATTGATGAGTCGCTCTGCATTGAAAAAGGGGCCGTTAAGATTATTTACGGCTTTAACAAAGGGTACTATTTTACCTTTTTAAAAGCTTTTTGTCTGCAGAACAATATTGATATTACCGTACCGTTTGCAACGCTTGAAGCCCATCAGAAAAAGGCTATTTTACACGGCAGTGTCGATGAAGTGACATTTGAGTGGAAAAAACATCCCGTCAAGCGTGTCTGGCCGGGTATTATTCGGATTGCTTACGATATGTTCAAAGATGAAAAAGAGTTGGGTGATTATATGAGCGAGAAGGCATGTGACGTCTGCAATTCGCACCGTTTGCGTCAAGAGAGCCTGGCTGTTCGTGTGGCAGATAAACGTATTAGCGACATTATTTCACTGCCCATAGAAAAAAGTTACGAATGGTTTAACAATGCCGATACGTTCAGCTATCTTAACCGGCAGCACAGCATGATTGCCGCACCCATTTTGAATGAAATCCGTGAGCGACTTTTCTTTTTGTATGATGTCGGATTGGGCTATTTAACGCTCGATCGTGACGCACGTTCAATTAGCGGCGGTGAAGCACAGCGTATTCGTATTGCATCACAGATCGGCAGCGGACTGACCGGCGTGATGTATGTGCTTGATGAACCGAGTATCGGATTGCATGAACGGGATACTTTAAAGCTTATTCGTACGTTGCGGTCACTTCAGGAAAAAGGCAATACGGTGATTGTTGTAGAGCATGATAAAGAGACCATAGAACATGCCGACTATATTGTTGACATTGGTCCGGGTGCAGGAAAATACGGAGGAGAGGTCGTATTTAAAGGAACGCTTGCCCAATTGAAAAAATCCAAAACATTAACAGCAGATTATCTTGTGGGGCGTAAAAAAATCGAGTATTTTTTTCGTAGACCGCAAGAAGAGTGGCTGGAACTGCATAACGTTTCACTAAACAATATTCAAAATTTACATGTAAAAATTCCGTTGCACAACTTTGTCTGTATTACCGGTGTGAGCGGTAGCGGCAAGAGTTCGCTCATTTTGCAGACACTGCTGCCGACCGCACGGGAACTGCTTAATCATGCCCGTAAGGTCAAAAAGATTGCCGGTGTTGAAATTGAAGGACTTGACAAGCTTGACAAGGTTATTTATCTTGATCAAAGTCCCATTGGCCGCACACCACGCAGTAATCCGGCTACCTATACCGGTGTGATGGATGAGATTCGCGCATTGTTTGCCAAAACGAAAGAGGCGCAGCTTCGCGGTTACACAACATCACGATTTAGTTTTAACGTGAAAGGAGGGCGCTGTGAGAAATGTCAGGGAGAAGGCGAGCTGAAAATCGAGATGCATTTTTTGCCCGACATTCTCGTAAAGTGCGACTCTTGTAAAGGAAAACGCTATAATGAACAATCTTTAGAGGTAGAGTACAAAGGCAAAAACATTGCTGACGTTTTAGCCATGAGTGTGGAGGAGGCATTGCGGTTTTTTGATCCTATTCCAAAGATTAAAGCTAAAATGCAGACGCTTTACGATGTCGGTTTGGGCTATATTACTCTTGGACAGAATGCCGTGACGCTCTCCGGAGGTGAGGCGCAGCGCATTAAACTTTCGAAAGAGTTAAGCCGTAGAGACACGGGACGTACTCTGTATATTTTAGATGAGCCGACGACCGGATTACATTTTGATGATGTAAACCGTCTTACCAAAGTACTGCACCATTTTGTCGAACTTGGCAATACGGTACTTGTCATTGAACACAACCTCGATATGGTTAAAAATGCCGATTATATCATTGATATGGGTCCTGAAGGCGGCAGTGGCGGCGGTAAAATTATTGCCGTCGGTTCACCTGAAACACTGGCACAACAGCATGAAAGTACAAACAGTTACACCGGAAAATATCTTGTTAATGAGTTGGCATCGCATCACGCATAGCATTGTTGTGATATTTTGCTCTTAACAAAAATTAAGATAAAAAATACTAATAAGAAAAATAATTTAAGTTGCAACTTATATTTTAGATATAATACATGTAAATTTTTGATACCTTCACTATAAAAGGGAGCTGAATGCAATTTGTAGTAATATGGGCAATGTTACTGTCTGCTTTGAATGCCGGTAATTTTATGATGCATGATCGTGTCTGTGCAAATCCTGTAAGTATGAATAATATTTTTGTGGTCTGTAACGATATTAACTTCAGTAATGCAAATGATGAGTATGCCGTTTACATGTATGAGTTAAACAAAGAGTTAGAGACCTTAAGTACAACCAAGCTTATGCTCAATGACCTTTTTGTCGAAAAGGCTATTAAGATCAATACGCATAAAATGTTTTTAATCGCTGAAACCCGCTCAAAATGCGTTGAGGTTTTAGCGGTTGAGACGCAGAGTAAAAACATCGATTCCGTTCTTGAGTTTTGTGATAGCGCCGAGCTCTCTTTGGAAGACGAATATCACCCGCATACCGTTCTCTTTGATGATGGATCATTGTTATTTTCGATGGAACGCGAAGGAGTGGATGCGGCAACCGTTCAGCTGCTTTATTTGAAAGCGACAGCGCCGAAGAAGTATGAGATAGTACGTCTTAACAACTATAAAAACTATGATATATTTAAAATGATGCCCTATAAAGAGGGTGCTGTCGTCATGTTGCGTTCGCAACAGCGCGCCAACGATGCCGTGCTGTTGAAGCTGACAAAAAACAAAGAGGGAAGTTTTGATACTTCGGTACTGTATGAGACTCATACGCAAATGTTGACATCTTTTGATATTGATGCAGATCGTATTTTTCTTTATGGAAACAAGGTCTCTTCTAAGATGATGAGTCTGTTTCTTTATGAGATAGATACCAAAGGGGCCGTGCATCGGCATTTGGATGAATACCCTATGGCATTTCAACCTACAGGACTTAAAGTATCGAAATCGAAAGGGTTGTTTTTGGCAGGCATGCTGACCAACACTAAGAAACAGCCCTCAGATTTGGGTTTAATGCGTATTGAAATAGATCATGGTAATGCCATGGTGTCGTACGAACGTTTGGAACGCGACATTTCAGAGAGTTGCTTGCCCCCTTTATGGGTAGAAGACAATCGCTATATGAGTCTGTTTTTTAAAGATGCCCGTCAGGTTGTACGCATCGATCCTGTGACGGCTCAGGTGAAAGAGAAGATACTTTTGCCGGTATCTCATGTACTGCTTATTCCGAACAGTCCACGATTTTTACAGTTTGCCGACAAAGTCTTTTTAACCTATACTGCTATTGAAGAGAATATTATTAAAAATATTATCCAAGAAGTGCCTGAAGAGTAGCGACTAAATTAGGTAAAGGTACCTAATTTAGGAGTTTTACTACTCAGCTACTTCAACAACAACTGGAGTTGATTCCCAAATGCCGTGTTTGGTACAGTATGCTTGAGCAACAAAAGTCATTTTTTTACCGCTTGGCAAGACATTGAATGTTACAGTGGCATGACCTTTATGATCATCGCCGCCGAGCATGCCGGCAATAAAGTCTGCTTTGGCGAGTAGGGTTTCACCGTTAAAGAGTTGGACACCCTCAATATAGTGGTCGAAATGATCCGGGTGCGTGTACTCGTTACCCATTTTAATGGTTACGGCAAACGGCTCACCTGCTTTTGCTTTGCTCTCACAGTGAATAAACGGGGAGTGACGATCAATGTAATCCTTTTTGGACTCTCTTTCTACAGTGTCAATATCGACGTAACGATTGATTTTTGGCATAACTTTTCCTTACTTTATTTTGATCTGCTAATTGTATCAGTGATAACATTTAATTAAACATAAATAAGAGTATATTTATCTTATTTAAGAAATTAATAAGTAAATTTACATGTAAAAGCACTTTTTAACCATAATAGCGCTAAAATCACCCCAAAAATATGATGGAAACATGCAATGGTCAAACCCTTACTCATAGAGATTGGTGTCGAAGAACTACCGGCACTGCCTCTACTCAAAGAACTGGAGAATATTGAAGCCAAGTGGCTCAACATACTCGAAGCACATGCACTTGTGTGCGACTTTGAGTTTTACTACACCCCGCGACGCCTGGTACTGTGGCATCGAGAATTTTTACTGAAGCAACCCGACGCAGTCGAAGAGTATTACGGAGCGCCGGTAAGTATTGCATTTAAAGAGGGTGAAGCTACGAAAGCCGCATTGGGATTTGCTCGAAAATGTGGTGTTGACCTTAAGGATATAGGGCGTGCAAACAAAGACGGCAGAGAGGTTCTCTACTATAAAAAAAAGATAGAAGGAGAAGCTTCGGAACTGCTTTTAGAGACGATGATTACAGCATGGATGAAGAGTCTCTCTTTTGGAAAAAGCATGCGATGGGGTGATGTGAGCGAGAGTTTTATTCGTCCTGTGCGCTGGCTTAATGTCATGCTCGACAACCGATGCCTTCCCGTAACACTTTACGGGGTTACCGCGGCATCGCAGACGTATCTGCACCGTATGCAGAGCTATGAGGCACAAGACGTTACTGATATACAGGGTTATTTTGAACAGTTACGGCACGGAGGCGTTATGCTCTACCAAGATCTCCGACGCAATCGTATTGTAGAGCAGTTTGTCACTTTAGAAAAAGAGCAGGGTATTTGTATTGAAAATGACGAGGCCCTTTTAGACGAAGTGGTTGCCATTACCGAATACCCGACGGCACTTATCGGCAGTTTTGATGCCGAATTTTTACGTCTGCCTCCCGAAGTAATCATTACCTCCATGAAAGAGCATCAGCGTTACTTTCCTGTCTTTAAAGACGGGAAACTTCTCAACCGTTTTGTAGTCGTGAGCAATGCCTTGTGTGAAGACTTTTCCAAAGTTATTCAGGGCAATGAGAAAGTACTGCGTCCACGGCTTGCCGATGCGCTCTTTTTTTACGATAACGATTTAAAAAACGGTTTGAGTACCCAAGGACTTGAGAAAGTTGTTTTTATTGATGGACTGGGTTCGTTACAGGAGAAAATTGAGCGTGAAAAAGTGATTGCCCTTACATTGGCAGCACGGTATCTTCCGCGAGAAGAGCATCACGATCTTATGCGTGCCATGGAGTTGGCCAAAGCTGACCTAATGAGTGAAATGGTGTATGAATTTACAGAGCTGCAGGGGCTTATGGGGTATTACTATGCTAAAGCTTTGGGTGAAAGCGATGCGGTCGCTTTGGCGATTAAGGAACAATATTTACCGCAAGGTGAAGAGAGTGCGTTACCGTCTGCACCATTGAGTGCGATTGTCGCACTCTCCATTAAGCTTGATACGCTCTTGGGACTTTTTAGTATTCATCAGATTCCTACCGGATCGCGTGATCCGTTTGCACTGCGTCGAGCGGTCAATGGTATTATTCGCATTGTTAAAGCGTATCGCTTTCGTTTCGATATTGTAGCAACACTCAAAGAGCTTGGAGTCAACTACAAGCCGATCGATTTTGAGCTTTTGGAGCAGTTCTTTTTAGAGCGTATTAATCAATTCTATAAGGTCAATCCTTCCGTAATTAAAGCGGTATTGGCTTCGGGTGAGCGAGAACTTCTAGCGCTAGATGCTAAAATTGAGGCGGTCAATACCATGGTAAAGAGCGCCTCATTTTCAGAAGTCTTTTCAACGTTTAAACGTGTTGCTAACATTACCAAAGATCTGAATACGGCGCATCATTTACATGTAGATTCACAACGGCTCAGTGAGCCTGCTGAAAAAGCACTTTATGAGGCATTTTTAGATGTTAATCAACGCGATTTTAACACCTACGAAGAGGAGCTTGACGCACTTTTTTCACTGAAACCGCAGCTGGAGGAATTTTTTGATACGGTGATGGTCAATGTTGACGATGAAGCGCTAAAAAACAACCGCAAGGCGCTGGTAGGCAGTATCTATAAAGCACTGCTGAATATTGCGGATATTAAAGAGATTAGTGTTTGATGTTGCCATAGTCGGTGCAGGCATCTGCGGGTGCAGTTGTGCTTACATGCTGACACAAGCGGGCCTGCGCGTCGCACTGATTGATGCAACGGGTATTGCTGCCGGAGGCAGCGGTGCGGCGGGTGCTTTTGTCTCACCAAAATTTGTGAAAAGCGGTCCGGTTAAAGAGGTGAGTGAGGCGGCATTTCGTTTCTCGTTAACATTTTACCAAGAGCACTTCAGTGAGCTTACTTCGGTATCTCGACTGCTGCATTTTGCCAATAATGCACTCTCCAACGAGCGCGTGGCATACTTTAGAGAACATACATCATTAGCTCAAGCGACACTGGAACCTGAATATTTAGAACATATTAACCTTGAAGCACGCAGGTTTGAATCACTGGTACTGGAGTCGTCTGCCGTTGTTGATGCGCATGAAATCTGTAAAAAGATGGCAGCTGCGGCAACGTTTTTTAAAATAGATGTCAATACGCTGCATCATCAAGGGACGAGCTGGTCTCTTAATAATCAGCTGCGTGCGAAACGGGTGATATTGACGACGGGAGCTTACAGGCATGTGGTAGATATTCCGTATTTTACGCCGCGTGCCGTATTTGGACATCGTATTAATATTAAAACAAGCAGTTACAATCCGATTAACGTGCATCAATTTGTCTCAATATCACAATCTGACAGTGAGGGGGTCATTGCCATTGGAGCTACCCATGATGTACACTACAATCCGCTGAATGCATCAAACCAAAGGTACGATGTTGCCACAGGAAGAGCGACACTTCTTGAAAAAGCGCGACGTACGATGAGACTTGAACATGTTGACATACTTAAAGATTTTACCGGTGTACGTGCCGGAAGTGTTGATCATCTCCCGCTGTTAGGTTTAGTGGTTGATTCAAAAAAAACACTTGAACATCTGCCGAAGCTACGGCGTGGAAAACAATATGATATTAATAAATATGAATATTATCCCGACCTTTATATGATGAATGGAGTCGGGGGTTACGGCTTTGTATTAGCCCCCTTTTTAGCAAAAATGTTACAGGATTTTATAATGAGAGGCAGCGCTGTTACTCCTTTAGTGTTACCGTCTCGCTTCTTACGACGCTGGTGTATTCAAAAATGTCGCTAAAGTGACACTGCTGTTACTTTTGATTTATGGTTTCTCATTACAATAAGGGTAATGGACCAAAGGAGTGGGTATGCGGGTTAAAGTTTTTATTTTTGGAACACTGTTTTTAATTGGAAATATTACGCTTAATGCACAGCTGCTCGTACGAGAAGGTATGGTCAGTGTTGAAGAGATTGCTACATTGTCACACGGCAGCTCTACGGTGCGGGATGATCTTGAGGCCGGCTTGACACAACGCGGTATTGATAATAACGTTGCACATGACATTGTTGAAGATTTTTTGAAAGAGAATGACGTTGTGGCAATGCTTAAAATGCAAAATTATCTGAATGTCATTAAGCAGGTTGATTATGAAATGCTGATTAACGAGATTATCATAGAGCTTCTTTTCGGCAATGCGGTCGACTTTTCAAGTTATGATACTTTGGTGGCATTAACACAACGTCTATACGGTGTGCATCTTGATGCTGCGCTGCTTGAACAGCTGATGCAGGTTGCATCCGTAAATCAAAGCCTAGAAGTGACATAAAAACGTATCATCATAATTCAAATTGGGTATAATCACGCAAAATAATTGATTTTTATGGAGCAGTTGAGAATGAAACAAGCGATTGTATTGCTGAATATGGGGGGTCCCAATAACCTCAATGAAGTAGAACTGTTTCTGGAAAATATGTTTAACGATCCGAATATTTTAACGATGAACAGCACATTGCTGCGGAAATTTATTGCACGGATGATTACGTTTATGCGTACGGAAGCATCCCAGGAAATTTACTCCCAACTGGGTGGAAAATCTCCGATTGTCGGACATACCGAAAACTTGGTTGCTGCCTTACAGCAACGTTTTGACGATGAGACCATTGTCGATTTTGTCATGCGTTACACCCCGCCGTTTGCTTCGGAAGTGATTGAGCGACTTAAAAAGGAACAGGTCGAAAAAATTTATCTTATACCGCTTTACCCGCAATATTCTACAACGACGACGAAATCGTCACTGGAAGATTTTGAAGCACAGTTTCATAACAGCGGCATGGATGCTGTTTTGGTTGAAATTAAACATTATTATGAAAATGCGACTTTGAATAAAGCGATTGTTAAAAAGATTCGTGAGTGTATCGGCGACAAAGAGAGTGAAAGAGTCGACCTCATTTTCTCAGCACACGGTTTACCGCAAAAAATTGTTGACAACGGTGATGCTTATGAACGTCAGGTACGACGTCATGTCGGACTGATTCAAGAAGAACTTCGTGCCCAAAATATTAAGTTTAATGCCGTACATCTGGCGTATCAGTCCAAAGTAGGGCCCATGGCATGGCTAAAACCGTCACTGGATGAGACCCTTAAGGTCATACTCAACAAAAATGTCATGATATGTCCGGTTGCATTTACCATAGACAATTCCGAAACCGACTTTGAACTGGGGGTTGAATATAAAGAGATTGCCGACGAATTGGGCTTTGAATGGTACGGTGTGAGCAAGTGCCTCAATGATGACCCACTTTTTGTTGATGCATTGTGTGAGATTTACGAAAAGATGCGTGAATGAAGGTGGCAATTTTTGATATGGACGGCACCCTGATTGATTCGGGTCACGATATTACCGTTTCTATTAATCATGTCCGGGCACATCTGTATGCGTTAAAACCGTTAGAGGTTTCGTATGTTATTGATGCCATTAATGCGCATCAGCGCAATTTGGCACAGCTCTTTTATGAAACGCCCCTTTACGAGTCAAAAGCTCAAGCGCTTTTTGAGGCGCACTATTATGAACAGTGTACGCAAAACGTAAAGCTTTACGAAGGGATTTTTGAGGCGTTACAGGCACTTAAAGAGCATGGCGTTCATCTTTGTGTTGCTACGAATGCTCCCACGATTTTTGCAAAAAGAATGTTAACACATCTTCAGGTAACGCCGCTATTTGACCATATTATCGGTGCAGATATGGTACAACGTCCCAAGCCCGACAAACAGATATTGGAGCTGATTTTAGGCCGTTACGGGTTTGAACACAGACGTGACAGCGCTTGGATGGTAGGCGATAATTCCAAAGACATGCAAAGTGCCCATGATGCCAAGATTTGTTCGATTTTTGCTACATGGGGATTTTCTCGTGAAGGCAGAGGGCACCATCAGGCCGATCATCCCCAAAAGGTTGTAGATATCATTCATGCATAAATATCGGATTCTCTTTTTACATGTATTTTTCTTCTCAACGCTTTTGTTTGCAGTAAACAGTGAGATGTCTCCGTCGCAAAAACATTTTGCCAACGAAGCATCGGCAGTCATGAAAAAGTTGTTGAGACAACAACAGCCGGTGTCAAAATTTTTAAGTAACGGCGCATTGCAACGCTATTACAAAAGAGGCCATTACCGACCGTTTTGGTTTGATGCCGAGGGTATTAAATCGATTGCCGTTGAGCTGATAAATGCCGTGGAGAATGATCCGGTTTTAAAGCCGGCTTCCAATACAGTCTTTGGATTGCGTGATGTTGTGTTACAGATCAGTACGCTTGAGAGTGCTGCAGATGCCGAAATGGAAACAGTAATGCGACTCGACGCTACGATTACCGGCATATACGATGAGTATATGAAACGGGTGGCATCGGGTACCATTGACTGGAAAGAGTTTCAGCTTAAACTCGAAGCACTTGAGGAAGAGAAAAAAATATTGGCAAGTTGGGATCGGTACGGTGCCTATAAAAACCGTGTTACACTGCTGTATAAGGCACTTGAAACCGATGATATTTACAGTGCCGTTAATGCTGTTAACTACACCTATCCCATGGCAAAAAAGTTGGAACAGGCTTTGGAGTATTATGAGAAGATTGCCCATGAAGGGGGTTATATACAGTTACCTGAATTTCAAAAACTTTCCGAGGGAGACAGTGATCCTGTTGTAGTATTGTTACGCGAACGTCTGATTCAAAGTGGTGAACTCAACAGCACAACATGCCTGCCTGAAGAGAGTAATGTGACTCACTGCCTTGAGTATTTTGACAGCAATGTTAAAAGAGCCGTTAAAACTTTTCAGCGTAATCACGGTCTGTCTGTTGACGGTGTTGTCGGACCCGATACTCGAAAACATCTCAATATTACCATTGAAGAGAAAATTGCCACCATACGCTTAAATCTGGAACGGATGCGCTGGCTTCCGCGAACTTTGGGAAAACGGTATGTCCTGGTTAATATTGCCGATTACAAACTTTTGGTCATTGATGAGGGAAATGTTTCGTTAGAGATGCCTATTGTCGTTGGTGAAAAACGTCATCCTACACCGGTCTTTAGCAATAAGATGTCCTCAGTGGTGTTAAACCCTTATTGGCGCGTACCTCAGAGTATTGTGAAGCGCGAGTTGGTACCCAAATTGGTAAAAGATCCTTATGCTCTGGTGGAGCAAGGCATGCGGATGCATGCCGACTGGAATGAGAGCTCTCCTTATTATGACTTCGGCACCATTGATTGGAGTGTGTACCTGCAAAAAGATGATGAGGAAGAGAATTTTGAGGTACCGATGCGTTTTATTCAAATTCCCAGCAGTCAGAATCCGTTAGGGCGGGTAAAGTTTATGTTTCCCAATAAGTACTCCGTCTATATTCATGACACATCGGTAAAACGTTACTTCAGGTACCGACAACGTGCTTTTTCGCACGGTTGTATTCGTGTTTCAAAACCTGATGCCTTATTGCAATCCATTGCGAAAGTAGACAAAAACGTTAACTACGATGAAGTACAAGAGCTTTTAAAAGAAAAACATAAAACAAAAATAGGTCTGGAAACTAAAATTCCCATACATGTTGTTTATTTGACCTCATGGGTCAGTCATAATGGTGCAATACAGTTTCGAGATGATATTTATAGTTATGATACAATGCAGAATGAATTACTTAACAAGGCAGTAGTGAAGCAATAAAAGGCGTAGGAGTATTGGATGTTTGATACAGGAAACATTGTTGTTATTACGCTGATGCTACTGCTTTTTTTGCGACAATTTGCGGTATTTAAGCAGGCTTCCAAAATTAATTATGCACCGCTTATCCTTATTTTGGGATTATTGGGGTCGCTGCTGTACTTTATGATACATTCACAAGAAACGTCTCCTCTGTTACTGCGCGAAGCACTGTTACCGTTATTTTCAAGTCTGCTTCTCTATTTTATTTTAAATATTCTCAATCAAACGCAACAAAGTAGCAAAACTTTGGAACAAGAGGCGTTACAAGCACAGTTCTTAAGCGATATTGATGAGATGAAGCAAGATATTGCAATGTTACATGAACGTGAGTATCACCTTGAAGATATCCGTAGCGATACGAAGACAGAGCATGTTGAGCAAATGTTTAAAAAAGATATTGAGACACTGCAACAGATACAAAAAAACCAAGAAGCTTTCATGGAAAAATATGATAAAAGCATGCAGGGCTTCAAAGAGTTCACAGAGATTAAAATGCCGGAATTTGATGCCATTATTCATCGTCACATAGAGATACTTCGTATTACCGAGCAAGATCATTTTAACTACATCAAACAGGCGCTCGAATCGTCTCAAAAGAGTCACAAAACACTGCATGCCAATCTTAACGAAATGCACAAGCTGTTAGGCAGTATAAAACATACGCATGCCGCTGCAATAGGAAAAGTGATGGAACAGGCGGCTTCAGAGCTAAAGCGACTTTTTACCGGTTATGAAACACAGTTGACGCATTTGCAGTCGCAAAGTGAAACCTTGGGCATGGGCATGCGTGAAAACGAGTTGTTGCTAGAACGTCTTAAAGAGCGAAGCGATGTGCTGCTTGGACAAATTACACAGATATCGAAACAAATGGATACGATGCTACAGACTGCACAAACACTTCCGAATCTGGATCATCTCATTGAGACACTATCGACACAACGTCATGATATTCATGAAGAAATGTCACTCCTTAAAGCGGAGGTATCGGCATTGAAAGAGCGACTCGGCATCTCTGAAAATATGCATGAACAGAGAGTTGAAGATGTCATAGAAACACTCTCTAAAACGCTCAATGAAAAGGTGGATTATGCCATGACCAAACTGTACGAACAATATTTCTCATTGCAAAACTCGAATGCTTCGACCATGAAGGAGTTGGCATCGCGCTCTAAGATGCAACAAACATATCTTTCAAATTCTTCAAAAGAATGATATAAATTTAATAAAATTTTAGTACAATAAAGCTTATTTAATTTCCGAAAGTTCTATGATGAAATGTTACATAATATTTTTGTTAGTTTTAACTTCTGTTGCTGACGAACCAATAACACCGTTACCGCAACACATACAAGTAAACAGTGAAAAAGCGGCATTGGGAAAATTGTTGTTTTTTGAAACGCTGCTCTCTGCAGACAATACAATCTCGTGTGCAACCTGTCACCATCTTGAAGAAGGCGGAGACGATAATCTGAAGTTTTCATTTGGCGTTAACGGGACAGAAGGTGATATCAATGCACCTACCGTCTATAATGCTGTTTTTAATTTTCGCCAGTTTTGGAATGGACGCGCCAAAGATCTTGAAGATCAGGTATTTGATCCTATTGTCAATCCGGTAGAGATGAACAACAGTTTTGAGTATTTGATACCGCGTTTGCGCGAGACACACTACGACAAAAAATTTAAGAAAATTTACAGCAATGGGATTACCCGAAAGAATATTGCCAATGCCATTGCCGAATACGAAAAAACGCTGATTACGCCGAATGCTCCGTTTGACCGATTTCTTCACGGCGACCGTACTGCCATCTCACAAGAGGCGAAAGAGGGTTACATTCTGTTTAAAAGCAAAGGGTGTATTACCTGCCATCACGGCATTAATATCGGAGGCAATCTGTACAATAAATTCGGTGTGATGGATGATGTTGAGAGTAATCGCACCGGACGCTACGAAGTGACTCAAAAAGAAGAAGATAAATACTATTTTAAAGTACCGTCACTGCGTAATGTAGCGTTAACGGCACCCTATCTTCACGATGGTCGTTTTGAGACACTTGACGCGGTGGTTAAATTTATGGCGCACTATCAACTGGGTCGTGTGATTACGCAAAAAGAGGTTGATAACTTAGTGGCTTTTTTAAATACGCTTACCGGAGAAATTCCGGTTAATGCTATAAAGTAAGCCTTTGAAAGCGACTGTATGATGCCATTTGATCGAAACAAAATTGATGCTATAACAACACTTCTGTTTGTATTGCTGTTACTTGTCTTACTGCTTTTCGGTTATCTGCTAAAAATCTACAAAGATACGCAACGGTATACGCACTATCATGACGCCATTATGGAGTTAAAACTTCTCGATAAATCGTTCGATAATTTTTTACTGCAAAAAGCTACATTTATTAATTATGACACGATTAATAAAAATACAAAACAGTTTGAGAATTTAATGAGCTTTTTGGATTCAGATGCGTCGCAAGAACTTTTTAAAAGTAAGCAATATAGGCTGTTGTTGCGTTACATTATTGAAGAGTATTATAAAAAACGTGACTATATTGAACTCTTTAAGTCCCAGAATGCTTCGCTTCTAAACTCCATGCACTATCTTTTTGACCTGAACAAGGTGATTCAAGAAGATACACATCTTGATAAAAAAAGTATTGCCGTTGCTAATGATACGTTATTGCATCTGATGAAATATTACATTAACACCTATGTTGACAGACGACAGATGCAGAGTAATTTCGATTTTTTAGAGCATGCTGTGCACAGTGACAACCATACGGAGCTGTATATCTTTTTGCAAGTTGCCAAGCAAAATATCACCTATATTCAAAAACTGCATCGTATCGATGACGTTGTCAAACAGCCGTACATAAACGTATCTCTTGAGAATTTACATAAAGTCGTTGACCGTAAGCACCAAAACGACTTGAACATTGAAAAAACCATTGTACTGGTACAGTTTGTGACACTGCTTATTATTTTATACAGCCTGCTGGTAATGTACCGACGAACACTGCGTATTAAAGATGAGCTTGTCGGCTTTAAGACAGCCGTAGAAAACAGTGATAACTCTATAGTAATTACAGATGCAAACAGTAATATTATCTATGTCAATGATGTTTTTGAACACGATACGGGCTATACGAAAGAAGAGGTTATCGGGAAAAATCCGCGTATCTTAAAATCGGGTGAAAATTCTCAAGAATTTTACAACAACATGCATGAGACATTAAACCGTGGTGAAAAATGGGAAGGCGAGTTTATCAATAAACGCAAAGACGGAACGCTGTACTATGAAAAAGCTTCAATCACTCCGGTGTATGTCAAAGGGCAGCTGGTTAAATATTTGGCAATTAATCTGAATATTACCGACTATATTGAACAAAAGCGTGAGGTAGAATATATGGCGTATCATGATGCATTGACCTCATTGCCCAATCGTATGAACGTTGAAGAGTATTTGGAGCATCGTCTGGTTGTCGCCAAGCGCCAGTCGTCACGCATTTCCATTCTCTTTATAGATTTGGACCGCTTTAAAATTATTAATGATACCCTCGGACACGATGTGGGTGATGAGCTGCTCATTCAAAGTGCCAAACGGATGAAAAAAGCTTTGCGGGAATCTGACATGTTGGCGCGTATCGGCGGCGATGAATTTGTTATTATTATTGAATCGTTAAACGAAGACTATTCGGCGGCACAGGTGTCTCAGAAAATATTGGAACTCTTCTCAGAACCGATTACGACCAGTAATCATCGGCTGAACGTGACATTGAGCATCGGCATTGCCATTTTTCCCGATGACGGAATGGATTGTAAAACCATCTTTAAGCATGCTGATGTTGCAATGTACAAAGCCAAAGCCAGCGGTAAAAATACCTACCGCTACTATAAAAAGCAGCTCTCCATAGATGTGCATAATCGCTTAACCATGGAGCAGACCATGAAAGAAGCACTGGAGAATAGAGAATTTTATGTGATGTATCAGCCAAAATACAATCTTCATAATAAGGCTGTTACGGGCCTCGAAGCACTGGTGCGCTGGAACAGCGATACATTGGGTATTGTTTCGCCGGTACAGTTTATTCCAGTGGCGGAAGATACCGGATATATCTTAGAAATCGGCAGATTTGTGTTTAAGCAGGCATGTCAGGACTTTTTAGTGTTTAAAGAGATATGCCCGACTCTTAGAGTAATTGCCATTAATATCTCCGCCATACAACTCTACCAATATAACTTTATTGATGACATCGCGGCACTGACCAAAGAGATCGGTATTGAAACGCAAGATATCGTATTGGAAATTACCGAGAGTCACATTATGAAAAATACCAAATACAGTATGACAATTTTAAGTCGTCTGAAAGCGTTGGGATTTTCTATCTCCATTGATGATTTTGGAACCGGGCACTCTTCAATGAGTTATCTCAAACAGTTCCCGATTGACGAATTGAAAATTGACAAGTCGTTTGTTGATGAGCTGCCTCATGACAGCAATGATGTTGCTATTGCCAAAGCCATTATTGTTCTGTCACAAAGTTTGGGGTATGTTAATGTTGCCGAAGGTATTGAAAATGCGGAACAAGAAGCGTTCTTAGCTGAAAACGGTTGTCAAATCGGGCAGGGATACCACTTTTGTGTACCGTTGATACGAGAGAAACTGCGTACGTTTTTACAAGAGCATACCGGTGAATAGCGCACTCGATATCTATGCTCAGAGCGAACATCTGCTCGGTATTGAAGAATCAACGCAACTATTGCACTCTATTTTTCTCACGCTTCTTGAAGATGAAGGCATCGGTTCCGTTCTCGACATCGGCTGCGGTCGCGGCGGTTTTATGTGTCAGGCGGAAGCTTCCGGTATTGTATGCAGCGGCATCGATCTCTCTCATGTTATGGTTGAAGCGGCACAACGTAAAGGGCTTGATGTTACATGTAAAAATATCTGCGAGGTCAAGGGGCAGTATGAAGCGGCCGTAGCCATCTTTGATGTGCTGAATTTTATTGCTCCAGATGCGTTGAAGCAGTTTTTGAGTTGCGTTGCCGATGTCTTGAAAGAGGGCGGTTTGTTCATTGCCGATGTGAACAGTGAATACGGCTTTCGCGATGTTGCAGAAGGGAGTATGAGCGCTGAAGATGCAGACAGTTTTTTGAATGTCAATGCCGTTTATGCCGATGCAAAGCTTTCCACAGAGTTTACACTCTTTCATAAGCAGGAGAATGGAAGTTATCTGAAATCTCAAGAGTGTATTGAACAGTACTATCACTCGTTGGAGGCATTGAAACATAACGGGGTGTTGACATTAGTTGAAGATCACCCGCTTTCGCTTTATGATGTAGATGATAAAATGTTACTTATATTTCAAAAAAAGCAGTAACGTATGTATGATGACAAAGTACGATGGAATAAAAAATACGAAACACTTCCCATGCCGACCCATGTTGCCAAGGTAGTGAAACACTATGCGGATCAGGCACCTCGCGGCACCGCTTTAGATATTGCGTGCGGACAGGGACGCAATACGGTTTTTTTAGCCGAGCGAGGTTTTAAGGTCGATGCCATTGATATTTCTGAGGTGGCGCTTTCGTATTTGGACGATATTGAGAATGTCACGACAATTTGTGCCGATATTGACGACTATACGTTTGGTAACGAGTATGCACTTATTGTCAATGTCAACTATTTGGACCGCGCCTTAATTCCTAAAATCAAAGAGGCGCTGAAACATCGTGGCATGGTTATTTTTGAAACATTTGTCGAGGCAGAGGGCGACGGGTTTCATCAACCCAGCAATACGGAGTACCTTTTACATGTAAATGAGCTCTTAAATCTGTTTCAATCGTTTGAAATTCTCTACTATGAAGAGCGGATCGATACGAATCTTCGAGGTGAAAAGGTAAAAATCGCTTCGCTGGTAGCGAGAAAACCGTGAGCCAGAACAATCGTTTTTTGCCGACCACCCGCGAAGAGATGGACGCGTTAGGCTGGAAGCAGTGCGATGTTGTTTTGGTCACGGGTGATGCCTATATTGACTCGCCCTATATGGGAGTGGCTGCAGTAGGGCGAATGCTCGAGAGCTGGGGCTATAAGGTCGGTGTTATCGGTCAGCCCGATATCCATAGCAGTGCAGACATTAGCCGTTTGGGTGAACCGCGCTTGTATTGGGGCGTGAGCGGTGGTAGCGTGGACTCTATGGTCTCGAACTACACCGCTACCAAAAAGTTTCGTAACTCCGATGATTATACGCCCGGAGGAAAAAACACCAAACGACCTGATCGTGCAGTATTGGTCTATTGCAACCTTATTCGTCGATTTTATAAAAATACGGTACCGCTGGTTTTGGGAGGCATTGAGGCAAGTTTACGCCGTATTACACATTACGATTACTGGTCCAATAAGCTGCGAAAACCCATCTTGTTTGATGCCAAAGCCGATATACTTGTTTACGGTATGGGTGAAATCGCCATAGAACAATTGACCAAAGCATTGGATTTGCAGCAGGAGTGGCGTGATATTCGCGGAGTGAGTTACATTGCCAAGACGCCCAATAATGAGTATCACCAACTCCCTTCGCATGCTGAATGCATTAACGATAAAGAGCGTTACATTGACCTATTCGACTGTTTTTACGACAACAATGATCCGATCTCCGCCAAGGGACTCTGTCAAGAGGTTGACGGTCGCTATTTAATTCAAAATCCGCCGTGCGACTACTTGAACGAAGCAGAGATGGATGCCATGGCGGCGTTACCGTATACGCGTGAACTGCACCCCTATTATGCCAAAGACGGCAAGGTGAAATGTCTGGAGACTATTAAATTTTCTATTGCCACCCATCAGGGATGCTGGGGCGAGTGTAATTTTTGTGCTATCGGTGTGCATCAGGGGCGGACTATTCGTACGCGCTCGGAAGCCTCAATTTTACAAGAAGCCAAAGCGTTTACCACCTACAAAGACTTTAAAGGTATTATTGCCGATGTAGGCGGCCCCACTGCCAATATGTACGGTTACGAGTGTGATAAAAAACTCAAAAAAGGAACGTGTGACCACATACGCTGTGTTGATGCCGAGCGTTTGTGTAACGTGATGCATGTCGATCACAGCCGCAATATTAACCTGCTACGGCGTATTCGTGAAATACCCGGCATTCGTAAAGCATTTGTAGCATCGGGAGTGCGTTACGACTTTATCACCGCCGATAAACAGCACGGCTACGCCTATCTCAAAGAGATGGTGCGTCACCATATTTCGGGACAGATGAAAGTAGCGCCCGAACATACGGAACAAGGCGTTCTTGAGCTCATGGGCAAACCGGGCAAGCAGACACTGGTAGATTTTAAAAAAATGTACGATCGTCTGAACAAAGAGGAGGGGAAGAAGCAGTTTTTAACCTACTATCTGATTGCCGCACACCCCGGATGTGAAGAGAAAGACATGCACGCTCTCAAACAGTTTACCACCCATGAATTAAAGATGAATCCGGAACAAGCACAGGTATTTACCCCGACACCAAGCACCTATTCCGCAGTAATGTACTATACCGAACGTGACCCGAAAACCCGTAAAAAAATTTTTGTTGAAAAAGATACCCATCGCAAAGAAAAACAAAAAGCCATTGTGGTAAAAAAAGAGACCTTTAAAAGTGGATTTGCGTCATAATTTTCATGTTTGTTTTAATATGGATTTATCTCATGTCGTGATATAATTTTCTCATATTCTTTGACAATGGAACATAATGGCACAAACAATGAAAGAACAGCGTAAAGATGCTATCATCGCTGTCGCACTAGAACTTTTTTCACAAAGAGGGTTTTATGCGACAACTATTCCGGATATTGCAGCAAAAGTTGGGATGAGTGTCGGAAATTTTTATAACTATTTCACGTCAAAAGAGGTATTGGCCAAGGAGTTGGTTGTTTATATTTCTGAATACTTGGGAAAACATATTCGAGATATTAATGAGAGTGAAGCTGACACTGAAGAGAAAATATACAAAATAGTTTCGATGTATTTTAATATGGCTCATGAACGCCCTGAAATGATAGAATATTTTTTACGTGTTTATCTCTCTAACCGTGAGATATTTTTAGATGATTGTGAGGGAATGATTTGTGTTTCAGCCTTTGTAACGGAGATGATGATTTTTTTCGATGACGGCGTTAGTAGCGGTGATCTGTATGACCAAGATTTTTTCAGTGCTTTTGGTCTGTTTATGGGTTATTTAGGAGGAATGGTATTCCTTTTTGGAGAGAAAGTACTCCCGGATCCTTTAGAAAACTATAAAGAATCCATTTCAAAAAATATATATAATGCCCTTAAAATCCGATAAAAAGCTAACGTTGCTATGGTTGCAGGGACTAACGTGTAACGGTAACAGTCATTCATTTTTAAATCTCTCTTATTTAGCCGATGTGCTTTTAGCATGTGACATACTCTACCACCCTTCTCTTCCGTCGTTGCAAACGCTCGAGACAATATCTACATGTAAATTGGAATGCGATGTTCTAATTTTTGAGGGAACTTTTGATCCGTTAATGCAACGTAATAATGTTATGGTAGGTAAACTGCTAAGACATTACGCACAAAAAGCACGTCACATTATTGCCGTAGGAAGCTGTGCTAGTTTTGGCGGAATGTTTAAAGCATCAGCTCCGCAGAGAAACAGTGGGCTTGTTTTTAATGAGACGGCTCATGAAGGACCATTGCTTCAATATCAAGAGAAAGTTATTAATCTTTCGGGCTGCCCAATACATCCGGAATGGCTGGGCTATACGTTGAGTATGATTTTGCAAGAAAAAAAAATTTTAGTCGATTCACTACATCGTCCTATTGAATTGTATAGCTATTTGGCACATCACGGCTGTACGCGAAATGAGTATTTTGAATGGAAAGTCGATTCTAAAAAATTTGGAGAAAAAGAGGGATGTCTTTATTATGAACAGGGATGCCGTGCACCGATGACCCATGCATCATGCAATAAAATACTTTGGAATGATGTTAGCTCGAAAACACGTTCAGGAACGCCTTGTTTCGGATGTACCGAACCGGATTTTCCACGAGCTAATTTTTTTAGAACAAAGACAAATATGTCAATTCCCGATGAGGTGCCCGTAGGCATTTCGAAACGAAGCTATTTAACGGTGGCAGGAATTGCAAAAACCTTTCATATTAAACGACTTGAGGAAAAGCTTATTGATTACAAAACAGCTGATTGAACAGATTGAGGGTGAAGCAACCGTTCATTTTACCATGAATGGTAACACTGTAGATTTTGCCACGGTTGCTTTTCCACATTTTAGAGGCATGGAACGTATTTTACAAGGGAAAAATGCATTAGATGCTTTGGTCATTACACCACGAGTTTGCGGCATATGCGGTCATGCGCATCTCATGGCATCGGTACGTGCTTTAGAGAGTGCTTATGTTCATATGTCACAAGACATTCAATTAAGCACTAAAGCACAAATGATTCGTGAATTTACGCTTTTAATGGAGATAGTACAAAACCATTATAAATGGATTTATTTGACACTGATACCGGAGCTGGGAAAGTTGATGCCATTGTCAAACATGTCAACTCCGTTAAAAGGTGCTTTTGCTGCTTCACTTGCAAGTAAAGCATTGGCCTCTTTTTCTGGGCAGTGGCCGCACTCTTCCTATATGCTTCCGGGGGGAGTTACTTGTGATCCTACGCATATGGAACGCATAAAAGCACAGAGTTATCTTAGAGAACTGATAGCATTCTTTGAGAACGAGACACTAGGAATAGATTTGGAGACCTTTTTATCGTTCGAGTCGTGTAAAGAAATTCGCTCGCTATCAAGTGATATTTCTCGTATTGAACAGAGTTTACTTTCCTTGGGCATGCATGAAAAAGGGTTTGCATATGACCGTTTTGTAGTGTTTGGTAACCATGGGTTTTCGGTTCCGTCTAAAATGAAACAGACGCGTTCTTACTCGGTAAAAAGTAAATATGTAAGTATAAAAGATTCATACAGTCCGCAAGAAAAAACTTTTGCTAAAAATGCTTTATATAAAAATGACTACTACGAGACGGGGCCTTTGGCTCGTGCCATGACAAACAGTGTACCGATAATTAGAAACATACATAGACGTTTTAAAGACAGCGCTTACAGTAGGGTTGTTGCAAGAATTTTTGAAATAGCATCACTGTTGCAACATGCTTTAGAATTATTAAAATTGATGGAGTTGTCGGAAACCTCGTTGACAATGCCTGAGCCGATTCATACACTCACTGCTGAGGGAATCGGCATTGTAGAAGCACCTCGTGGTGTTTTGATTCACAAAGTGTCTATTGAAGAGGGATTAATACGTAATTATGAGATTATAACACCGACTCAGTGGAATATAGGAAGTGATACCAAAGAGAGTCTCACCCCCGTTCAACTGGCAATGCAAGGCGTTACTCAAGAAGAGGCACTTTTTATTTTTCGTACCTTCGATGTTTGCTCCGTCTGTACGACGCATTGATATTACGACGCATTTTGTCCTAAAACTAAATAAGAATAAATTAATTTCAGGAAAAATCAAAAGTTATAATATTAGATTAAGTTATTCTCCGATAGGATAATGAATGATTGTTCATTTATTTAGAAGGAGTAGGCTATGGCGGATAGAATAGAAGGTGTAAAAAAGCTTTTCACATCTAAAAGTGCACGTGTGGATACCAATCGCGGTGATGCTCATTATGAAAGATTATTTCAGATTTGTCAGACAAGAATTGAAGCATTAAAGACGCAAACACCCCAACAAAACCGTTTGCATATTGACGATCTCTTAGAAGATCAAGGTATCAGCCGCCGAGACTTTATGAAGTGGGCGAGCGCTGTCACCGGCATGTTGATGTTACCATCATCATTTACACCGCTTGTTGCTGATGCCGCATTGTTGATGAACCGAGCACCGGTGATTTGGATAGAACTTTCGGATTGCGCCGGAAATACTGAGGCAATATTACGTTCTGATGGACCAAAAATTGACGAAATTCTTTTAGATATTATATCGTTAGAATTTAATGAGACCATTATGTCGGCATCCGGACATCAGGCCGAAAAACAGCTTGAAGATGCAATGCATACTTTTAAGGACAAATATCTGTTGTTTGTTGAAGGTGCTATTCCTATGGGGCTTGACGGTCAATATGGTACCATAGGTGCACATGCTGAAACTTTTTACGATCACCTTATGCGAATTTCAAAACATGCGGCCGCCGTTGTTGCCGTGGGCAGTTGTGCCACGTTTGGAGGCGTTCCGGCAGCATCGCCGAACCCGACTCAAGCCGTTGGTGTTATGGATGTATTGAAAGGAAAACCGCTTATTAATATTCCGGCATGTCCGGCTAATCCGGCCAATATGGTAGGGGTAATTATTCACTATATTTTGACCGGTCAAATTCCTGAGTTAGACTCTTTATTGCGTCCTAAGTTTGCTTTTGGCTATCGCATTCATGACAATTGTGAGCGACGAGCTCATTTTGATGCAGGAGAGTTTGTTGAAGAGTGGGGAGATGATGGTGCAAAAAACAACTTCTGTCTTTATAAGGTCGGCTGTAAAGGTCCTATGACGTTTAATAACTGTTCCATTATCCGCTATAACGAAGGCGTGAACTGGCCCATTGGAGTAGGTCGAGGCTGTATTGGTTGTTCAGAGCCGGATTTTTGGGATAAATATGCATATGAACGCCCGATGGCAGATGCGAATATTAAAGCACCTACCGGAGGTGTTGAAAAAACTGTTGACGAATTTGGTTTAGGCTTGCTGACGGCAGCGGGTATCGGTATCGGTATTCATGCAGCAGCAAGTTTGGCGGCAGGTAAAAAAGAAGAATCAGGAGAAGCATAATGGGAAAAAAACATATCATAGTCGATCCAATTACTAGAATTGAAGGGCATTTAAGAATTGAGGCGGTGATTGATGAAAACAATACAATCGTTGATGCGTACAGTTCATCAACGCTTTTTAGAGGAATTGAGACCATTCTTCAAGGTAGAGATCCTCGTGATGCCGGTCTTTTGGCAATGCGAATATGCGGTGTATGTACGGGAACACACTATCAGCGTTCTATTGAAGCCGTTGAAGATGCTTTTGATGTCACTATTCCTAAAAATGCGAGAATTGTTCGTAATTTAATTCAGGGGGCACTCTATTTGCATGATCACCTGGTACATTTTTATCATCTTCATGCACTTGACTTTGTCGATATTGTCTCTGCGCTATCTGCAGACCCTAAACAAACCAGTGAAGAGGCGGTAAAATGGGCAAAAATAGCGGGCACAAATCCTTTTATAGAAGGGGAAGGGCAGTTTAGAGCAATTCAAGAGAGGGTTGCAAAATTTGTAAAGCAAGGACGCCTGGGGATTTTTGGAAACGGTTATTGGGGCAATAAGCATTATAAACTAACACCCGAGCAAAACCTTGTGGGCGTGGCACACTACTTAAAAGCATTGGATATTCAGCGTGATATGGCAAAGATGCAAGCTATTTTCGGTGGAAAAAATCCGCATCCGCAGTCAATTGTAGTCGGTGGTGTCACGTGTGTTCAAGATATACAAAATCCGGCACGTATAGCACTCTTTAAATCGCTTTTAATAGAAAGCACTAAGTTCATCAAGCAGGCATATCTTCCTGATATTTATATGGCCGGAACCATGTATGCAGATGAAGCGACGGACAGCGGTGCAACTTTTACGGCGCACAAACAAGGTAAAGGTGTTGGCGGTACAGGTGGCGGACTCTTAAACTTTCTCTCCTATGGAGACTTTCGACTTGATGACACCGGGTTTTATAAATCGGCACTTCTATTTCCTTCCGGTGTCGTGCTAAATGGTGATTTAAGCACCGTGTACCCATTTGATCCTTCCAAGGTAGAAGAAGATGTGACACACTCATGGTACGAAGCTGATAAGCCACAGCACCCGTATGAAGGGACAACAATACCAAAATATACGGGTATGGAGAAAAAAGCTGATGGTATGGCATACCTTAAAACAGATGAAAAATATTCCTGGATCAAATCTCCTATTTATGACGATAAACGAATGGAGGTAGGACCGCTTGCACGAATGGTAATCGGTGTTGCTTCCGGTCATGAACTTATTACAAAATATGTAACCAATTTTTTAAAACGTGGAAATCTTCCGACGGAAGTACTTTTTTCTACCGTCGGGCGTACAGCAGCACGTGCTATAGAGACGGAACTTATGGCAGATGAAATGTTAAAATGGGTTGATGAGTTGGCGGCAAATGCTGCAAGCGGTGATTTGAGCACATGGACAGAGTTTGATTTTGATACGGTAAGTAAAAAAACAAAAGGAGTCGGTCTTGCTGAAGCACCACGTGGAGGTCTTGGGCATTGGGTCAAGATAGAAGAGGGCAAAATAGTAAACTATCAAGCAGTAGTACCTTCGACGTGGAATGCGGCACCAAGAGACTATAAAGACCGCTTAGGTGCTTATGAAGCTGCTTTAATCGGTACTAAAGTGGCTGATCCCGAGCAACCGTTAGAGATAATTCGTACCATTCATAGTTTCGACCCGTGTATTGCTTGTGCAGTGCATGTTGTTGATACGAAAGGTAAAGAGCTGAGTGTTTACAAGGTAAATACTCAATGCAATAGCTAAGGAGGACGGTATGAAACCTGAGTATAAACAAGTCAAGAGAATGACAACCTTTATGAGAATTAATCATTGGGTCGTTGCCATATGTATGGTTGCTGCCGTAATTACCGGTTTGTATATCGGTCATCCCTATTATCAGACTTATATTGCCGATCCGGCTGTAGATAAATATGTGATGGCTTGGAATCGTTGGATACACTTTATGGTTGCCATTATCTTTGATGTTAGTAGTATTGTGATTGCTTATTTGTATTTCTTTTCACGATTTGAAAAACCTTATAAAAAACTGATTCCGACAGCTGCAAACCTTAAAGAATTCTTTGAGGTTATTTTAAACTTGGTAACGCTAAATCGTCGTAAGAAATTTGACTCTACGCACAGTGATAGTTTTAATACGGTGTTCTTTTTAGTATTTCACTTGATGCTGGTGTGGATGCTACTAACCGGATTACAGCTTTATGTCCATGGTCTTGCATCAGGTTTAAGCTCTATTGGTAATTGGTGGCCATGGATGCTTCACTTGGTAACGGACTGGACGGTTCCAGTGAGCGGATGGCTAATTGGTACAACAGCCCCGACAGCTTCTATTATGGATGTACGTGTCTCTCATCACTTAACGATGTGGTTGATTCTTGTGTGGGTGGCATTTCATATTTATTATCAAGTTTGGAGAACCATATACTGGAAAGAGGGCGATATCTCTATTGTTGTCGGCGGTTCCAAATTTGTTAAAGATGACAAAGCTTAGGCTTTGCTGGAAGACTGTTATAAGATAAAGGTTCTTAGTGGCATTTGTACTTGAATTGGAGATGCGCTCTTCACAACAGCATATTAAAAACTATATAATATCTCTGATACGACAGTTTCGTATAAAGGCGAAAGTTACACAACAAGACAATGCTATAGTAGCCGTTTTTGCATCAGACCAAGAGAGACTTCCGGTGTGTCTTGATGCAATTGCACAGCATCTTCCGGCATCACTTTTTCTTAAAAATTCCCGAAGTTATTTGTCTGAAGAGCATGTTGACTCCTTGCCTGAAATAATCGACCGTTATCCATTAAATCTCGGTTTATGTCCACTGTGTCAAAAAGAGATGCTTGATGTAAGCTCGCGTCGATATTACTACCCGTTTACCTCTTGTTCATGTTGCGGAGGAAATTACAGTTTTTTGAAAGCATACCCATATGAAAGAGAGCGGACCTCTTTTAAGTTTTTTTCACCTTGTGACTCTTGTAATGAAGAGATGCATTGTGTCGGACTTAAGGAGAATCATCCGATTAACAGTTGCCATCATTGCGGTGTTCCCGTTCGATTGTACAATCATATTTCTGAGCGTTATGCCAATGATGCGGGAAGTTTTCGGACTATGTTTGAAGTGGTGGCAAAAGCCTTGAAAGACGGTAAAAAAGTGCTTATGAAGACAACATTAGGCTATCGGCTTTTTTACGCTTACAGCATGATACATGTTTCGTCTACATTAATGATGCTTAATGCTTCAAAAATCACCGATCATCTCTCTTTAATTACTGAGGAGTTCTATGCGCTTTTAAGTATAGAGCGTCCAATTTTACATGTAACACTAAAAAATGAGGAGCTGAAACAGCAAAGTAATGCCAATACAATGTATGTTAAGTATCCTGATGACGGCTTTTCTATTCTTTTAGGAGTGGAATTGCAAAAGCTAGGTGTTGACTATATCGGATATGAAGAGGCTGATGCCGATGTTGAAGCTGATTTATATATGGATTATGATTTAGATATAACACCCCAGAGTGATTTGAGAGTTTTTTTAAATAAAGAGATACTTTTTATTGCCGAGGGAGAGCGAGTGTCATTTCCTTCTGTTGCGTTAAAATCAAGAAACGTTTTAAGTATTGCACACAAATATATTGGAATGCCTTATGGGCAAGAGATGTTTTTTGATCAAATGGAGCATTTTGAGAGTGTGACGGTAGAAAAGGCTCAAGTGCTCGAAGGTGTTGCGGGGATATTTCATTCGAGACAGAATACCGTGTTGCAAGATGAGGCCTCTTTTATGTCAGTCATTGCTGAACATCATGCATTTGGAAGAAAATGTGTCGGAGCTTATTTTGAAAATGAACCCTCTTTTTTGTATTATGATGGAAAAAGAACGCTTCGCATTATCCCTCCCAAGCCTTTTGAAGCATCAACAATACTTGAAGAGATAGCCAATCTTCGTGAAGGCTCGGACAGACTGGTTCATAATATTGAAAAACGTATGCCTCAGGTATACGAAAAATTGAAACGAGTAGAACATAAAAAACAGGTCAAATTGTTTGAGATGGTCGCTCTGTTATTGGAACTTGACGATATTTCGATGCGTGGCGTCACCAAAGAAGCCATGAAGTTTATCGGAAAAGGGGGTATTCAAATAGATATGCGCATTGCGGATAATCGCTTTGACAATGTTGCATTTTTATCAAGCATTATCTCTTATCAATTAGCGGGTGTTAGCAGTACAATTCTTGCATACTCTATTTTTGAAAGCTTGGGAGACTATTTTTGTGAGATACTTCAAGAGTTAAAGGCAAAAACACAAGCTGTTGACATTGTTCTTTGCGGTACCCATTTTGCTAATCAGTCGCTGTTTTCTCGAATGCAGAGAAACCTTAAAATGAACCCACCTCTCATAAATTTAAGTTATCCGATTGGAGGAGAAAATGCCGTTGTCGGTGGGCTCTATCTCTAGAAAACGTGTACAAATTCACGTAAATGGAATTGTCCAAGGCGTCGGATTTCGTCCATTTGTTTATAAGCTTTCTCAAGAATATCAGCTTGTCGGTATGGTTATGAATAATGGCAACGGTGTTACAATAGAGGTAGAAGGCGATATGACAAATATAGAAGCTTTTTTGCAGGAGATTTCGCTTTCACCACCTCCATTGGCACGTATCGATAGTATGCGCAGTAGTACCTTGCCATTGCAACAAGATAGTACGTTTCAGATAATAGCATCACATAATAGTAGATCAATCAGTACTATGGTCTCACCTGACAAATCACTATGTGCTGATTGTTATGAGGAGATGAATGATAGTAGCAATCGTCGGTACCGACATCCATTTATTAACTGTACAAATTGTGGTCCACGCTATACAATCGTAACGGATCTTCCTTATGATAGAAACAATACGTCCATGAGACTTTTTTCTCTTTGCCCCGAATGTCAACATGAGTATAATGATCCCGGTAATCGACGCTATCATGCGCAGCCGCTTTGTTGCCATCAGTGCGGACCGACGTTACGTCTGGTTACTGTTGACGGCAGTGCCGTCAAAAAAAATACTATACTGCATACAACAGCGCTTATTCGTAACGGTTATATTCTTGCTATAAAGGGCATAGGAGGATTCCACTTGGTGTGCGATGCAACCAATGAAGAAACAGTTGCCGCATTACGAAGATTAAAACATCGTCCGGCAAAGCCGTTAGCGGTTATGTTTGATACTATAGATGCTGTAAAAAAAGAAGCTGATCTCAATGACAATGATGTGAAACTACTGCTTTGTAATGAACGTCCTATTGTTATTGTTTCAAAAAATAAGATAAGCACTCTTGCACCGTCCATTGCGCCAAATATTGATCGCATCGGAGTTTTTCTACCGTATACACCGTTACATGAGCTACTGCTTGGAGCGTTGAAAGGTCCTATGGTTGCTACCAGTGCTAACAGAAGCAATATTCCTATTATTACCGAAGAAGAAGAGATATTTAAGCAACTCTCAACACTGACTTCACATGTACTGACACACGATAGAGCTATAGTGAATGCTTGTGATGACAGTGTTATGATGAGTGTTGGTCATAAGCAATTGATGCTACGTATGGCCAGAGGGTTTGCACCTCGAAGTTTCTATAAAAAACAGTCCATTCAAAAAAAAATATTGGCTTTAGGTGCACAACAGAAGTCTACAATAACATTGGCTTTTGAAAACAGTATGGTAATGTCACCTCATATTGGAGACCTGGATACTCTTGAAGCAATGAATTTTTTTGAAAATACGCTAGACTCTTTATGTCGATTGTATCGATTTACTCCTGATGTTATTGTTTGCGATAAGCATCCCGCTTATGAGACATCCAAATGGGCACAGCGCTATCTATTGCAGCATAAAAATGTTGAACTGATTTTGGTACAGCATCATTATGCGCATGCATTGGCATGTATGGCAGAATATGCTTTAGAAAAGCGATATATTGCTTTTTGTTTTGATGGAACGGGTTACGGCGATGATAAAACGCTGTGGGGTGGCGAAGTGTTATTGGCATCACCGCAGGAGTATGAGAGAATTTTTCATTTTAAAGAACTGACACTTCTTGGTGCGCACAAAGCGATTAAAGAGCCCAGACGCGTTGCATTGGCACTTCTATTTGAGTATATGGATCTAAATACTATACTGAAGATGTCACATCCTGTAGTGCAAAGCTATACGGAAAAGGAGATACGTGTGATGTACCGTATGTATGAGAAACAACTGAATGCGCCAAGAACTTCATCGCTAGGAAGACTTTTTGACGCTGTTTTTGCACTAAGCGGTTTTACAGGTACCTTGAGCTACGAAGGAGAAAGTGGACTGATAATGGAACGTTTAGCAACCTCGTTAGGTAGTTCTCAAGGATATTCCTACACAATAGAGGAAGGAGTTATTTCATATAGCGCTATGATTAAAGAGTTATTGCAGGAAGCAGACAACACTGTTATAGCATCAAAGTTCATAAAAACCATTAGTAATATTATTATTGATATTGCATCACGTTATCCAAATTTACATGTAATTTTAAGTGGCGGTGTTTTTCAAAACAAAGTTTTACTCGAAGAGGTAATGAATGGCTTAGACGCACAGGGTCAAACTTATTATATTCAACAAAAGACACCGGTTAACGATGGTGGTATCTCTCTTGGACAGGCCTACCATGCAATACACAGGAGTTATAATGATGCATAAAGTAGCACTGATTGGATCGGGAAATACATTTTTTAAAGATGAAGGTATTGGGCTTTATGCCGTTAAATATTTAAAAGAGAACTACAGGTTTGAACCCATGGTAGAGATTGTAGATGGAGGAACATTAGGGTTTAAATTAATGCCGCTATTGCAGGAATTTGATCATGTTGTCATTGCTAATGCTGCATCAGATGACACCAAAGATTCAGGAACAATCTCTTGTAAAACTGCTCATGAATTTTTAGAGGGTGCATTGATTAAAAAAACGGCTAATGAGGTTGAAATTGCCGAGATGCTACAAATTTGTTCACTTTCCGAATCCATGGCTGAGGTGACACTAATAAGTATTGTGCCTGAAGATATTATTAGTGTTGAAGTTGCTCTTAGCCAAACACTTCAAGAGTGTTGGAGCGCCTATATCAATACGATTTGTACGCAACTCAAAGCTTTAGAGGTTACACTAAGCCGTAAAGAAGAGGGAATGGATCTTGAAGAGGTTCTCGATATATTTTCCAATCCGAGTATGGCACTCTCTAAGGGTTTTTAAAGCTCTCAATGATGTTCTCAAGTGATCGATGCGGCATTTTTTGGTGTGCGGTAATATGATACTGTTTTAGCGTTTTTAGAATAGTTTGAATGTAAGTTTCAAAAGTGCTTGAAAGCTGTTTGCTAATAGCAATCTTGACATCAATAGTATGAGGAACAATACCGAGAATACAAGAGTGTGGTAACGGTTTTTCTAAAAGTTCAAGAATGTCAAGGCATTGCAGCACGCCTAACTCATGAGCGCCTCCGCTATTGAGTCCGTACCCGGCAAGTTTTGATGCAGGAATACGATAAACACTACCCGGGGTATCGTCAATGTCAAGAGCATCAAGAATAAGAATTGTTTTGTATTCCATAAAAATATTGAGAAGATTGATACCCTCAACACCTCCATTGATGATATCGATTTCCGGAGTAAAAGTAAAATTATTTTGAAGATAGGCAGCGGTATAAACGGCAATGCCGTCATCATGTTCGAGAATATTACCAATTCCTAAAATAGCAACTGTTGATTGCATTTACCGTCCTGTTGTAAAGTATTCGTCAATAAGAAGTTCCTGAGCTGATGCTTTAGTATGATTATACTTAAATTCACATTCTTTCAAAAAGTAGGCAAAGTTTTTATGTTGAATACCACGATATTTTCGCAGTGCTTTTTCAAGGTACTCCCAGAAGGTAACAATACTGTTAATACGACTACTGACTTTAATAATTTTACTTTTTCGTTTAAAAGAGTTAAATTCATTAAGGTAGGTATCGGTAAGGTTGTCGTTTATAAACTGTTGTTTGTAGTGTTGTAATGAGGGTAAAAGTAAGTTGTAAATATGAGTATTGTAATCAAAGGTCAGAAAATTATGTGCATCGAAAACAGCTTCTTTGCAGTGTCTTTTGGAGTGTTCTAAATAAAAGTACTCTTCATATTCACAAGAAAAATGTCTGCACATCTCATATTCTCGTTCGCATATGGCGGCTGATAATATTCTAAATTCTTCATAATATTGTTGAACCGATAAGTATGAGAGACCGAGGCGCTTTGCGCTACTATAGGCACTCTCATTATGAACATAAGAGGAGATTAATGTCATGATTTTATTGATTTTATGTCGTGAAATGCGCTGTGTACACTGAGAACATTGTATACGACCGTCTTTAAGGTGGTAGACATGACCGTGACAGTAAAGACATGTTACAAGCCACTGCATTGCTTTGGTATATCTCCTCATATTATGAATGTTAATCCGAAAATAGCATAAGAATGGATTTAGTTTAGCTTTCTCTTACATAATGTAGTATAAAATTCTTTAAAAATGAATAAGTATTCATATATACTTATAAAGAGTGATAACGATGGAAGTTGGATATTTTATTATTTTTTGGTATGGTATATTGCATGCATTTGGGCCGGATCATTTAACGGCCATAGCAGACTTTTCTATTGGTAAGTCTATGAAAAAAACAATGCTGATTACCGTAATGTTTGCTTTTGGGCACGGTCTTATGCTTTTTATTTTTGCAAAAGTGCTTCAGCTTTATGCCTTGCCAGAATCGGTAACGGCGTATGGTGATATAATTTCATCAAGCGTTATTATTGCAATGGGACTGTATCTACTGTATATGGTAGCAACAGATCGTATTCAGCTCAACAAGCATCTACATAAGGGTGAAGAGCATATCCACATCTATTTTGGTAATGCCCACTCTCACGATAGCAATGTAACATCTTTATCGGCATGGGGCATTGGTGCCTTGATGGGTATAGGAGGAGTTCGCGGCATGCTAGTTACACTTGGAGTAATTCAGGGTCATACCGTTGACTGGGGAATGGTCTTGGCTTTTGTTGCCGGCGTCTCTTTGGTGTTTATGAGTTTTGGGGCTGCTATACTTTATTTAAACAGGACACTACTCACTAACATAACCAATGTTCGCAGAGCGTTTATGGGTGCGGGAATCATCTCAATAGCTGTGGGCATTAATATGCTTACGGCATAATTTTAAAAAAAGGACAAAACATGTGTAAAGATTGTGGTTGCTCTATTACCGACCATGTTCATGAGCATTCTCATGACGTATCTCAAGAGCATCAAGCTGCTCATGAAATATTACATCATAACCCCCAGTTAAATGATACTAAAACGATTTCGGTTATTACTAAAATATTAGATAAGAACAATCATGAAGCAGCACACAATAGAGCGCACTTTGATCAACACGGCGTATTGTGTGTGAACCTAATGAGTTCGCCCGGAAGTGGCAAAACGACTCTACTTGAAAAGATGGCGGAGATGGCTGATTTTTCTTTTGGGGTTATTGAAGGAGACTTAGAGACAAGTCGTGATGCCGAACGTATTCAGGAAAAGGGAGTTCCCGCGTATCAAATTCAAACCGGAAGCGCATGCCATTTAGATGCTTTTATGGTGCATAAAGGGTTGCATGAGATGCCGTTAAAGCAACTGGATGTCTGTTTTATTGAAAACGTCGGTAACTTGGTTTGTCCGGCGAGTTACGATGTAGGATCACATCTTAATATTGTGCTGGTGTCTATTCCTGAGGGGAGCGACAAAATTGAGAAGTACCCAGTGATGTTTCGTCAGGCCGACCTTATTTTAATTACTAAAACTGATTTGCTGGATTATTTTGAGTATGATCTGGAACATGAAAAGCAAGAGGCACGAAAAATTAAGCCCGGTGTTGATATTCTTGAAATCAATATGAAGGATACGACTTCAATACAAAATGTTATTGACTGGATAGAATTTAAACGAAAGATGCGAAGTTAATGTGTTTGTCCATACCGAGTAAAGTGATTCAGATAGATAAAGAACGAAATATTGCAACGGTCGACACTATGGGCGTAACCCGTGAAGCCGGACTAGATCTTATGGAAGAAGGTGATGTGTGTATCGGTGATTATGTACTGTTGCATATTGGTTTTGTCATGAATAAAATAGATGAAGACGATGCCCTTGAATCGTTAAAAATATATCATGAAATTCTTGAGAAACTTGATGAAGAAGAGCGGCGAAATATAGTGCTTGAGGATGATGACTGCCACAATAGAAGTAGGTGAATAATGCAGCTCTGTTTAAAAGATCTTTATGACGGTTTTCGTAACCCTGAAGTTATTCGTGGATTTTCCAAGCTAATTCATCAAGAAGCTCAAAAACTTGATCGAACTGTTAGCATCATGGAAGTATGTGGTGGACATACGCACTCTATTATGAAATATGGACTGTCACAACTGCTGCCTGAATCGATTCGATTTATTCACGGTCCGGGATGTCCGGTCTGTATAATGCCTAAAGAGCGTATTGACCATGCTTTTGTTTTAAGTATGCAAGAAGAGGTTATTTTAGTGACACTGGGTGATATGATTAAAGTACCCGGAAGTCGAGGAAGCCTTCAAGATGCACGTGCTAAGGGAGCTGATATACGTTTTGTCTACTCTCCTCTAGATACGTTGACAATAGCTCGTGAAAACCCGACCAAAAAAGTGATATTTTTTGCCATTGGTTTTGAAACGACAACTCCTATGACGGCAGCATTGATCGAACTAGTTCTTAAGCAGCGTATTAAGAATATTTATTTTCACATTAATCATGTTACCGTTCCTGAAGTCATGGTAGAACTTATTGACAGTCGTGATGAGCATGTAGATAGTTATAATAACCAAATTGACGCTTTTTTAGGTCCTTCTCATGTGAGTGTGATTACCGGCTCTAAAATTTATGAGCCATTTCCAAAAAAGTATGCACGTCCCGTTGTCGTTGCTGGATTCGAACCGGTAGATATTATGGAGGCACTATTGATGTTAGTACGTCAATTTACTGAAGGTCGGTGTGAGCTTGAAGTTGAGTATAAACGTCTGGTTTCACGAGAAGGAAACCTTAAAGCCCAAGCTGCCATAGAGAACTGTTTTGAAAAACGGCCATTATTTAAGTGGAGAGGGTTAGGGAATGTTCCCCAAAGCAGCTATTGTCTTAAAGAAAAGTTCAGTGATTTGGATGCAGAAAAAATTTATGAAGATATTTTGCCTAAAGAAGAGATAGAAGATCATAAGCTCTGTATTTGTGGTGATATACTCCGAGGTATAGCAACGCCGCATGAGTGTACAATTTTTGGTACGGCTTGCAAACCGAGTTCACCATTGGGTTCTTGTATGGTCAGTAGTGAAGGGGCATGCGCAGCATATTATAAATACGGAAAGACGGTATTATGAAAACAGTTACATTGGCTATGGGAAATGGTGGTGAAGAGAATCAAGCGCTTATCTCCAAGATATTTTATAAAGCTTTTCAGAACGATATTTTAAATAAAAAGGAAGATGCCGCTGTGATAGAGCAGGGAAACTTAGCGTTCTCTACCGATTCATTTACCGTTTCACCGCTTTTTTTCCCAGGCGGAGACATTGGAAAACTCTCTATTTGCGGTACGTGTAATGATCTGGCAATGATGGGAGCTTTACCAAAATATTTAACCTGTTCGGTAATTATTGAAGAGGGCTTTAGTATGCGAGAACTTGAAAAAATTGTTCGATCCATGAAGAAAGAACTTGAGTGTAACCATGCAATGGTCGTCAGTGGCGATACCAAGGTGGTCCCTCGGGGAAGTGTTGATAAGATTTTTATTAATACAACGGGAATTGGAGAAATTCGGTACCGAGGTATTAGCTCAAATGCTATTACGACAAATGATGTAATTTTGGTAAGTCGTGATGTGGGATGTCACGGTGCCGCAATTTTTGCTGCACGTGAAGGTATTGATCTTGCATCCAATTTACAGAGTGACTGCGCTTCATTAAGCGATCAGGTTCAGGCGCTCATTCAACACGGCGTTAAGATTACCGCGCTTAGAGATGCGACACGCGGTGGTGTGAGTGCTGTGTTGAACGAGTGGGCAGTACAATCAAATATCTGCATTGAGATTCAAGAAGAAAATATTCCCGTTACTTGTGAGGTTCAGGGTATTTGTGAAATGCTTGGTTTTGAAGCCCTTGATCTTGCTAATGAAGGTACTTTTGTTATGGCCGTAGATATGCAAGATGAAGAGCAGGCTTTAGAAGTACTGCACTCTTTTTCCAATTCGGCTAATGCCGTGCGTATAGGAAGTGTAAGTGATGTATATCGGGGTAAAGTCGTGTTGCATAGTAGTTACGGAACCAAGCGGTTTTTGGAGCTTCCAAGCGGTGAGTTGCTTCCTAGAATCTGTTAGTAATTTTAGGGACTTCGATGCGAATTGCTGTATTATCCAGTGCATTTAATGCGCTAACACAGGCTTTTTTTGTGACACTTAAAGATAAAGGGCATCAGGTCTGTACTGTTTTTGCTATTAGTGACGAACAGATACTTCAAGAGCTTGAAGGTTTTTGTGCAGAGATGGTGATTGCTCCGTATTTAAAATATTATCTCTCAAAGAATATTTATGAAAAATATCCCGTCTATATTGTACATCCGGGTCCAAGAGGAGATCGTGGTCCGAATGCGCTGGAGTATGCACTACTACAACGAACGCGACAATGGGGTGTTGTTATTTTAAAAGCGGATGCAGTGTATGACGGCGGTAATATTTATGCCGAACACTCTTTTAAGGTACGTCAAACCTCTAAGGCATCACTCTATCGTCATGAGGTGGTTACAGCTTCATTAAAGGCTTTAGATATGCTATTAACCAACCACAACGACAATAGGCATACGGCACAGATTTTGAATCCGTTGCATCCAAAATTTACTCAAAAAATGCGTGCTATTGACTGGTCGAAAGATACAACACAGACAATTGTTGATGCAGTAAACCTTTCAGACAGTTTTCCTGGTGTTCTTGAGAGTATTTTAGGAGTGAGATGTTATCTCTTTGGTGTTTGGAAAGAAGAGAAGTTACGTGGCGGTGTGAAAGAAATTTTGGCAAAACGTAACGGGGCTATTTGTATGGGAACGGTTGACGGTGCAGTTTGGATTAGCCATCTGAAAGAACCAAATCGCTTTAAGCTACCGGCAACATATGTGCTTAAAGAGCGTCTGCAAGGAGTAAAAGAGGATCGTATACCGCTTATTTTTGATCAAAGTTACGCGACATTTTACGAGATTTTTGTAGAACAGCGTGATCGGATTGCCTACTTACATTTTAATTTTCACAACGGTGCAATGAGTTCAGAACAGTGCATACGTTTAAAATATGCAGTTGAATATTTAAAAAAGGAGTGCGATATTTTGGTTTTAATGGGTGGGTTGGATTTTTTCTCTAATGGTATTCACCTTAATATTTTAGAAGACAGTCACAAGCAGGGAGAAGACGGTTGGAGTAATATCAATGCCATGAATGATTTGATTGCCTCAATTATTGATGCTGACGAGGTGGTTACTGTTGCATCACTTCACCGAAATGCCGGTGCAGGTGGTCTGTTTTTGGCTTTAGCATGCGATATTATTGTCGCGCAAGAAGGTGTAGTACTTAACCCTCACTATAAAACATTAGGACTAAGCGGTAGCGAGTATCATACCTATACTTTACCAAAACGAGTCGGAAAAAATCTTGCTGAGCAAATCCTTGAAAATGCATTACCGATATCAACAGTCTATGCCAAAAAGATTGGTATGATCGACAAATTGTTCGTCCAAGAGGCATATGAGCATCAGTTATATGTATTTTTAAATACATTGGATTACGAAGAGATTGTATGGAAAAAACAAGCGTATCTTGAAGAGCACCGTGAATATATTGAGAGATTCAAAGAGCAAGAATTGAAATTGATGTATTTAGAGTTTTGGGATAAAAAGAGTGCATTTCATGAGCTTCGAAGTGCTTTTGTCAATAAAGTCTGCCCGATACAAACGCCACAACGATTACGTTGTAAGGAGAAAAAACATGCATGAATACAGTGTCGTACAAGCACTTATGCAGCAGTGTGAAGAGCATGCTGATGCCAATACAGCTACAAAAATTCATAAAGTTGTTGTGAAAATCGGTGTGATGAGTGGCATAGAACCGCACCTTTTAGAGGTGGCATTCAATACATTCAAGCGCAACACTATCTGCCATGATGCCGAATTTATTATGCAACTTCAACCACTGGTTATTCAATGCAATCATTGTCATAAGAGCAGCGAGTTAAAAGCCATTCACTACTGTTGTCAGCAGTGTAGTTCCACGAATGTTACGGTAACTGATGGTGAAGAAATGTATTTGATGAGCTTAGAGATGGAATAAGGAGGTATATAATGCAAGAGTACTGGGAACGCTATATGAAGCCTATTGAAGGGCATCCGGCTATTGTATCATTTAATGCGGGGGTTGCAGACAATGTACCCGATACAACACTGATGTATGTCGGTTTTGTTAAGGTGCTGTTGCAACAACCAAAAGAGAATGGACTGATTACTGATGAAGAGAGTGATGATATTGCTGCTGTTGAAGACCGTTTGGAGATGGAATCGTTGCGTTATCGTAGCGGCAAATATATAGGGCGCATTATTACACAAGGAACAGTGCATTTTATCTATTATTTAAAATTAAATTTTGAGTGGAGTGATACGGTTGCAGCAGCAATGAATAAATTTTTGCAGTATGATTATGAATGCGGTTCACGAGACGATGCAAGTTGGGAAGTTTACAGCAACTTGCTGTTTCCTACAACAAAAGAGTGGCAAATTATTGTCAATCATCATGCGTGTAAACGACTAGAAGAACAGGGTGACAATTTACATGTAAAACGTGCTATCGAACATACTATGTATTTTCAAACGATGGAAGAGCGAACAGAGTGCTCTCAATGTATTGAAGCAGAGGGGTTTACGATACAACAGAAAGCGCACGATACCGACAACGATTACTATACATTGCGTTTTTATAGAATGGATGCTCCTTATTATTACGATATTGATGCAATAACGATACAGCTGATAGATTTAGGGGAGAAATTTAGAGGAGAATATGATGGTTGGGAGAGTAGTTTGGTAAAAAAATAATATGCATAACTAAATATGAGAAAATAACGTGAAAATTCATCTATAAAAGTGTGATTCTATGGAAATAATGTTACAATCTATAATATTAAACTGATAATTTTTTGAGGCTTATTAATGATATTGTTGCGATTAGTGATACTTTTTTACATGGTGGTGAGCAGTGTAAATGCTTCGTATAATTACAAAAAAATTATTGTAGCGTCTTTCCCGACGCAAGAGCATGCCGATCGTGCACTTGAAGAGATTGAGAATGCACTGTATGATAATGAGAACATTTTAATACTTCAAAGCGATCACCGTTTTGATGTTGTGAGTCGGGCATCGGGAAAATATTTCATTGTCACGATAGAGCCGTTTGTGGACAGAAACGTATTGCAAGAGGTGCTTGATGAGGTACGCAAGATTAAAAAAGATGCTTTTGTCAACCGTTTTGTTAGTGATGTCGATCTCTTTGCCGTGCACGAGAGTATTCCCAAAGAACCTCTTCAAGAGCCGGTGACGTCAGAGCCCGAACCGGTTAAAGCTCCAAAAGTTACGGAAAACTATGTCAACATAATGAACGAGACCAAAATCATTGATGAAGAGCAGCGGTTGTTAAAAGAGGCTGTTATTGAAGAGAAAAAAGTACCCGAACAGCCGGTCGTGTCGGTACCTCCGGTTGTCGCACCTTCAATGGCTGCGCCATCAACGGTTACAGATGAAGCACAAAGAGTTTGGAGCAAGGTGCTTGGAGTGTATGAACGTTTTGAAAATAACAAGGCTGTGTTACCGCTGTTGTCAGGCATAGTGCTGTTGGTATTGGTACTCTTTGTTTACATGTATTTTTATTTTAAAGGTCGGTTACGTTCCCAAGAACAAGCGTACAAACAATTACAGCAGCTGATGCAGCAAAAAGATGAGGCATTTGCAAAAAACATTCATGAGCTTCGTACACCGATCCACGGAATTATCGGGATGACCCATCTGTTAAAAGAGAGTGATATTGCCGAGCTTTATATGGATCCGATCAATAAAATTTCCAAATCTTCCGATCGCATGCTCCAGCTCATTAACGATTTTTTAGATTTTTCCAAACTCGAAGCCAAAAAAATAGAGATTGAACAGATTGAATTTGATCTTAATGATGTACTGGAGAGTCTTTCGGACAATATCGGTATTGAAGCCAACAAGAAAGGACTGGATTTTCTGTATCGGGTTGACAATACGCTTCCTAAGAAATATATTGGCGATCCCTTGCGAATATCACAGATTTTACTCAACCTTATCTCCAACGCTATTAAGTTCACTTCAGAAGGCGGTATTTACCTAAAAATAAGTGAGCGTGAACGTAACGGAACTTTTATTATGTTGGAGTTTGAGGTTGAAGACAGCGGTATTGGACTCTCGCAAGATCAGATTGAGAGCGCATTTGCACTGTTTTCCCAAACCGAGAGCTCTACGTCTCGCATGTACGGCGGTACAGGGCTGGGGCTTGCTATTTCTAAAGAGCTTGTTGAATTGATGGGAGGCACGATTGAGTGTCGTAAAGCCCATCAAGGTAACGGTGCATGCTTTGTCTTTACGATTAAACTGCAAATTTTTGATCCACATGAACAGCGTACCTACAGATTGCCGTCTAAATCAATGATGTTTAAACGTGTTGTTATTATTGATGAAAATGCGCAGAGTACGGAGTTTTTAACGCAAAAACTTGAATATTTTCATTACAATGTCGTGACATTAGCATCACTCTCCGAGGTTATGACCAAAGAGAGCAACTTCGATCTGTTCTTTTTAGATGAAAACCATTTTTCCGAGCATTCAGTCGGTTATCTTCACAGCATCAAGGCATCTTATTCGGCCAAAATTGTTTTAGTCGAAACCCTGTACAATAAAATGAAAAATGGAAAAATCTCTTTCTCTTTTGACTATAAATTGATCAAACCGTTTTCACAACAGCGCATTGTCGATATGGTTGTTGAACTCTTTAGTAGCACGGTGGTGACGCCTCAGCCAAGTAAAGTTCAAGTAACGCTTAAAGAGCAGGTTCGACAGTTGCCTCCCTCAACTATTATGCTTGCCGAAGACAATGAGATTAATCAAAAAGTTATTTTGGGACTTTTAAAAAAGACCCCCATTGAAGTTGTTGTTGCCAATAACGGTGAAGAAGCCGTAGCCAAAGCGCAAGCGCACCATAACATTGCATTGATCTTTATGGATTTGAGTATGCCGGTGATGGACGGCTATACGGCAACGCGTGAGATTAAGCAAATTTCCCGCTATGAGAAGGTGCCTATTGTAGCGCTCTCTGCAAATGTCATGAGTGAAGAGCTTGAGAAAATTTTGCGTGTCGGTATGGAAGAGTATCTGCCAAAACCGTTTGACATGGATGCTTTCTATAAACTTCTGTTACGATATTTGGCGGCATAGAGGTTTGGAACAATTTTTGCGCCATTACATTTCTGTAAGTATTTTTTACCTAAAATTAGTGTATGAGAATCGATAAATTTTTAAATGCAGTCAATATTACCAAGCGGCGTACTGTCGCACAAGATATGATTGCATCACATGTGGTACTGTTAAACGGAAATGTGGTTAAAGCAAGTAAAAATGTAGAGGTGGGTGATACCGTAAAAATTCTTTACCTGAAAGGTGAAAAAGTATATGAAGTTCTTCAAATTCCGACCACCAAGTCGACGCCTAAAAGTAAACAGCATGAATATATCAAGGAGCTTTCATGACATATAATGAGGCATATACACAGTTTGAAGCGTTGTTCAATCATGAGATGACGGATGCTCAGATGCGGGATTTTTTACTGACAATGCGGCTGGATGAAAGCACTACCGTAGAGTCTATTGCTGCTGCTGCAAATGTGATGTATGCTCATGCCATAAAAATACATGTAGATGCTTCGTTACGTTCACGGCTCGTAGATGTTGTCGGTACCGGCGGCGATAAAAGCGGCAGTTTTAATATTTCAACCGCTACTTCAATTGTGTTGGCAAGTTGCGGTGCTTATGTTGCAAAGCACGGAAATCGCTCCATTACCTCAAAATCAGGCAGTGCCGACGTATTGGAAGCAATGGGGGTGAAACTCGACCTTAACGTTGATCAGACGGCAACCCTCTTGCATGAGTGCGGTTTCTGTTTTATGTTTGCACAACATCATCATCCTGCCATGAAGTTTATTATGCCCATACGAAAATCGATTCAGGATAAAACGGTCTTTAATGTTTTAGGTCCTTTGACCAACCCTGCCGGTGTGCAAAAGTTTCTTTTAGGTGTTTTTGAAAAGAGCTTTGTCACAAAGATTGCCAAAGTGCTCCAGCAAAACAATGCCGTTTCGGCTATGGTTGTCAGCGCAGCTGAGGGCATGGACGAAATTAGTATTAGCGGCATTACCTATGCGGCTTTGTTGCAAAACGGACGTATTCAAGAGTTTGAGATTGATCCGGAGCGTTACGGTGTGAAACGGGTTCCCTTTGAAGCGATTCTTGGTGGCAATGCCAAAGAGAATGCGGCCATTTTATACAATATTTTTAGTAACCAGGCGACCGATGCGCAGCGTGATATTGTTGCGATTAATGCGGCGGCGGCTTTACTGGCCGAAGGCAGCGCACGAGACATGCAAGATGGGGTTTCCATGGCATATGAAGCACTTCAAAGCGGTAAAGCGCGGGCAAAACTTCAAGAGATTATTACGGTATCGCAACAGCTGTGAAACCCTTAACTCCTACAGTCAATTTTACATGTAAACTGCATGAAATCGATGTTGTGGTTAAAGCACTGCTTGCGCGACTGAAAGAGGGCGGTGTTGTACTGCTTCAAGGAGATCTTGCGGCAGGTAAAACAACACTGGTACAGCGAACCGCAGCTTATCTGCAGCTTGATGATGCCGTTACCTCGCCGACTTTTTCCATTCAGCAATGTTACGCCAATAAGCTGTTTCATTACGATATCTACAATCAGGGGTTGGATCGTTTTATAGCATTGGGACTTTTAGAAGAGTTGGAGCGTGAAGGTTACCATTTTATAGAGTGGGGCGATGAGCGGTTGTATACCATATTGCAGTCGGCGCAGATACCGGTCATTATTGTCGAGATTGACAAAGAGAATACAACGCGACGCTACAGGATTATAGAACATGCATAGATTACAAGCGAAAAATTTAGTCAAGCACATTAAAGATTTACAGATTGTCAACGGTATTTCGCTAGAGGTACGAAGCGGTGAAGTGGTAGGGCTGCTGGGTCCTAACGGCGCGGGAAAAACAACAACGTTTTATATGATTTGCGGTCTCATTGACGCTACAAAAGGCGAAGTACTTTTAGACGATGAAAATATTTCAAATCTGCCGTTGCATCGACGCGCCCAAAAAGGCATTGGCTATCTGCCGCAAGAGGCGTCAATTTTTAAAGATTTGAGTGTTGAAGAGAACCTGATGGTTGCGGCACAGGTTGCAATACAAGAGAAGCAAAAGCGCGAGCAACGTATTGACGAACTTTTGGAGATGTTCAACATTGAACCCATTCGTAACCGTAAAGGCATCAGTCTCAGCGGGGGAGAACGCCGTCGTGCCGAAATTGCCCGTGCATTGGTCAATTCGCCGCGTTTTTTACTTTTAGACGAACCGTTTGCAGGTGTGGATCCTTTGGCGGTAAGCGACATTCAAGATGTTATTTCGCAACTGGTATCGTACGGTATCGGGGTTCTTATTACTGACCATAATGTTCGTGAGACATTGGCTGTATGCGATCGTGCTTATGTCATTAAGAGCGGTAAACTGTTGGCGTCAGGTACGAGCGACGCTATTGGCAAGAATGATGATGTACGTAAGTACTATTTGGGCGAATCGTTTAAGTTATAATGATGCTTAAAGTTCGGCAGAGTGTAGAGACTAAAAACAAGCTTTCAAACACACTGCGTAACTGGCTTCCCGTGTTGCATGCAAGTTTGAGTGATTTAAGTGAAGCCATTGCTCCGTTTGTCGAAGCCAATCCGCTTATTGAAGTGGAATCGGGCTTTGAAGAACATTTTGAAAAAAAGATTCCTAAAAAAATTCTCAGCGGTTATGTCGGCAATGCCAGCAGTGAAAAAATTGAGGCACTTACCGTTGCTTCAAAATCATTGTATGATGTTCTTGAAGAGCAGCTGGGAGCACCGCTTTTCCCTACACCGTTTTCTGAAAATATTGCACGTTTTATTGTAGAAAATCTTGATGAAAACGGTTATTATGAAGGCGATTCGGCACTGTTTTGCAAGCAGCACCGAATTGATAGGGAGACATTTGAAAAAGTGCGTAAACGGTTTGTCCATGTTGAACCACTGGGCATCGGTGCGACTGATTTGCAGGAGTGTTTTTTATTTCAGCTTGAATCGAGTAGTATTAGCGATGCGGCCTATACATTGGCTCAAGAGATGATAGGTGCACTTGAGCATATACATACCTTTTCACAACATCCATATTTTAGTGAAGCGCTTCATGTAATTCAAAAGTTTAAAAACCCACCGGCAATCGATTACCTAGAAGCGTCACCTCAAGTGATTCCCGATTTAATGATCTTTTTTAATGATGAGGGAAATATTGAAGTGACGTTAAACGATGCGTACTATCCGACGATTCATATCGATACGCAATATGGCATAGAACATGAGTTTGTAAGTGAAAAAATCAAAGAGGCAAAAAGTTTGGTTGACGCACTCGATATGCGTCGCGCCACACTCTATAAGGTCGGTTTAATGATTGTGGAGTACCAGTACGACTTTTTTGTAGGCGGTGATCGAAAGCCGTTAACGCTTAAAATGCTTGCCGATGAATTTGGACACAACCCATCGACCATTTCACGTGCCATTGCCAATAAATATATTGCTTGCGAACGTGGAGTGTTTGCTATGAAAGAGTTTTTTACAACCGCTATTGACGATGACGTATCCAATGCGGCTATTAAGGAATATCTGAGCAAGCTGGTTAAAGAAGAGTCGCGAGAAAAGCCGCTTAGCGATATGAAGCTTTTAGAGTTGATTACCAAGAAGTTTCAGATTACCATGGTACGACGTACCATTGCAAAATACCGCAAGCAGCTTAATATTGCCGGATCTTCCGAAAGGAAGAAACTTTATAGGCTACAGTAACACGGTAGTGGTTTAAGGGGTGAAGTCTTCAAAAGGAATACCGCTGGTGTTGGTAGCGTGATCATGGCACTGATTGCATTGAGGATCGTAAGAATAAGCATGAGACGTGTCAATACCAGTGCCCACACTTCGTTTTGCAAATCCACTAAGTTTTAAAGAATTTCCATTGTAATTGTAAGGTTCAGGAAAACTTTCATAGCCCATGAGCCGTGATTTAGTAGAGCCATGTGGAATGGCAACATGGCATGTTACACAGGTAATATTGAGTGGTGGAAATCCAATAGATTCTGAATTTGCTTTAAACCAATGCGCAGTTACTTGTGTTAAGTCATGACAGTTGGCACAGAAGAGATCGCTATCGCCTCCGTTAAAAATATCTTGTGCAGTATAGAGTGTTCCATCTGGTTTAGCCGGCCAATATTTCTTTTCCCCTTTTAACATATACTTCATATTGGATCCGTGCGGTCCTCGCGGGTCACCGCCTACCTCGTTATCGGCACCGTGGCAGTCGGAGCAGTACATAGCAGTAAAACCGGGATTGGTATTCCAAGGAGCACGTAGTTGATTAGCTTGCAGTGCCTTGGGATCACTTGAACCGGGTCTGCTGTTTAAGGGCATAACTACAGGGTGAGCCGAACGGTTATTGGGGTTAAACTCCCACGCCTGATCGGTAGCATACATTCCTTCATTGACTAAAAAATGGCCCGAGACACCGTCTGGAGCATCACCGACACCCCAGTAAGAGTGACATTTAAGACAGATTTGGTACTCTTTATCTGCCGACTCAAGAGTGGAAAACGTAGTCGGCTGCGTGCCTCTCGGTGTCCAGTTAGGCTCAACACCCGTGACATTTCGTAAAACATCTGAAACGGCATTGGTCGGCGTGTTTGGGTACCATTGCCCTTTGGGTACGTGTGCATTGCTACCGAGTCGGTGCGGGTTGTGGCAGTCCATGCATTCGGCATGCATAGAATCATCCCAGCTAAGTCCTTTGCTGCCGGCAGGAAAGCGTGTTGATCCGGTGCCGTAAAATACGTCAAGATCGGTATGTACACCATCGGTAATATTGACCGGGTGCGCGTAAGTACGATTGAGTACCGATTCAATATCGACGCCGCCAACCGTACCGGTACCGTGACATGATGAGAGGTTCGGTGACGAAGCAGCACCTTGAAAACAGGTCTGTTGCTCTACTTTTCGCAGCAGATAGTCGCCTTCACCGTTGTGTGGTGTATGGCAGTTTACACAGAAAAAATCACTGGGGCTTTGCGAACCGTATTTGCTGACAACATTAGGGTCGGTGTAGGGCATTCCAATGACTTGGTGGGTTGTCGGCCACGGATCACCGCCACTTTTGTCATGACATGACATACAGGTATCACGCATGTTTTTTGCATGATTGCCGCCGCTATCGACCCGTAAAAATGCTTTGTTCTCTTTATGAGGGTCGTGGCATGATGAGCATTCAACATACTTTTTTCCGCCATAATTAAATAACTTAATGGGTGCATCAGGTACAACTTTGAGTTCTGAAGAGCGGCTGCCAATATCAAAGGTTTTGGTAATGGCGGGATTGTATTCGACACCTACCGGATGGTGAACGGAAAGATCGGTTCCAATAAAACCTGCGGATGTTGCGGGAATTGTTCCGCTTCCATCTGTTCCGGTCATGGCAATTGTATTGCCGTTCATATATTCACGTCGCAGTTTAAAAACCGAACCGACGGCAACCGTACCGTCATGGCAACTTAAACACTGCCGTGACAAAGCACCGGGAGTATCGTTGGCACTTCCAAGATCGGTAGGGGCATCGGGGTAACCGAGCCGACGTAAATAGGCACTGTCATACATGGTGTAGTTTGATGTGGGCATACTTCGGTTCCAAAGCGGTTTTCCCAGCGGGCGTGACTGGTGGGGAATGTGACAAAAGACACATATTTCGGTTTCAGCCTGAGCTTTAATGGTTCCTGCCGTATTACTAACAGAAAGGTTGTGCTTGGTATTAACGATGCCTGCACGAAGTTCTGTAATTGAAAATATTAAAAAAATACTACTGATAACACTAAAAAAATGCATAGGTAAACTCCAAATTTATACTTCCTATCTTATCATCTTTTTTTATAAAACAATATTAAAAGAACATTTTATAGTGGTTTTTCTTATGAAAGTACAAATATGTGATACTGCAACGAATCAAGCTAGTGGCTTGATTCAGAAGGAGGGGTGAGAATTGTAACATCAGCAGCGTCTCTGAGTTTTTGTACATGTGAGAGCGTATTTTTAACGATAATACTCTCTTGAAGATATTTTTTAATGAAATTGCGTACCTCTTCATAGGGTGCGGTGCGTGGCGGTTCAATAGTATTGACTTTAATAATGTGGTAGCCAAAACGTGTGCGTACCGGTTCACTGATGTCACCCTCTTTAAGACTAAAGGCAGCCTCTTCAAACGTTTTGGGCATGTAGCCTTTTTTAATAAAACCAAGACTGCCGTTTGTTTCATTGGCTTCGGCACTTTGGGAGTACTGTCGTGCCAATGCGCTAAACGATTCACCCTCTTTTAGTCGTGTCCGTATTTTTTGCGCTTTTTCAAATACAATCTTTTGATACTGTGGTGTATTGTTATTGTCAAAGCTTAAGAGTATTTGGCTGACATTAACCATTTTACCCCTGCTAAAGTTCTGTTTGCCTTTGTCGTAAAAATCTCGAATCTGTTCCTCGGGAATATCCGGATCGTTCAGACCGTATTTTTTAAAATACTCCTGAAGATAAATTTTCTCTTTTAAAAAATCATCAAACTGTGATGTATTCATTCCCATTGAGGCCATGTAGTGATTAAAAGCCTCTTTGCTACCGAATTTCTCTTCAATAGCCGTACGTTCTGCATCAATTTTTTGTTGAAGGTTTGCAACAGGTTCCTTAAGGCTTGCCTGACGTAAAACCTCGTCGTTAATCATTTTGTTCAAAACTTTCTGTTTTAAAAGATTTAACTGCGCCGAGTTAGCAGTTGATGTACTGAAACGTCTGTCTTTTTTAAGTTGCTTTTGTACCATAGCATTGAGCTTGTCTTCGTATAAGGCAATACCATTGACAGTAGCAACGACAGTTTTCTCTTTTAGTGAGCTATGGTCTGTTTTTGGTGTAGCAATGACCGGCTTGGTAATTGCTGCTGCCTCCTCCTCTTGTGTCTGTGTTTTGGTGTCACATCCAAGAAAAACGGTGCCGACTAGCAGTGTTGCGAGCATGTGTGATGCCCTGAGTCGCCTTTGGGATTTTGTGGTGCTGGTATTCATGGTGTATCTCCTGTTATAGTTTGGTAAGAGTAATTTGAGCAGTATTGCCACTATTGCCAAGAGGCATAAAGAAGAGTTTAAGCGCATCGGTAGATCCGTCTAAAGAGATCGTAATGGTTTCGTTGTCTTCTTTGAAAAAGTAGAATTTTGTAAGATCACCCCGAAAGCGGTTCTCGCTATATACCAAGATGACAACAGCAGTAAGTCCACTGTTTTTCATGCTAATGCGATACGCCGAATCTTCAAGAAGAACCTCTTGAATACCGTTGAGCAAAGCACTCTCTTTTTTAAGATTTAAAACAATGTCTTCAGTAGTATTGAAAGCATCGCGTATATTTAAAAGTCCGTAGCCGAACGTATCATCACGTCCCAAAATACCGAGATCGGTTACAGATGTTTGCAATGTTTTTCTTAGGTCGTCATTGTTAATAATACCGTCATTGTTACGATCATTGATACCCTTGGAAAGCAGCAGTGCGGCGGCACCACTGACAAATGCGGCTGATTGAGAGGTCCCGCTGAGTGCAGCATAACTGTTTTCTTGAGCAGTCGAGTAAATATTGAGACCCGGCGCTGCAATTTCCAATACGGGATCAATGGGTGAAAAAAAGCCTTTGGAATCATTCTGATCGGTTCCGGCAACGGCAACGACAGAGTCGTAAGCAGCAGGGAACTGTGCGGCACCGCTGTAGGTATTTCCGGCAGAAGCTACAATGAGAAGACCGGCTTGTTCCGCTGCATCACAGGTCGCCTGTAGCAGTGAAGAATCGACTCCGGCAATACTGATATTGGCAATATCCATGTTGTTCTCAACTGCCCATTGTATGCCGGCAATAATATCGCTTAGCGACCCAAACGTACTGCCGTCAAGGACTTTGACGGCATAAATGGAGGCGTCCGGAGCCACACCGACCACGCCGATGTCGTTTGATTCTGCCGCAATAATACCGGCAATGTTGGTACCGTGCTGGTTATAACTGTCGTCAAAAGGGTCATCACTGCCGCGACCGTTAGTAATAAAATTATAGCCGCCGCGGTAATTGGCATCAAGATCTTCGTGATTGTAATTAATACCGGTATCGAGTATGGCAATTTTTATGCCGCTACCGGTAATGTTTTTGTCATGTGCGACTTTAGCACCGATACGTTCAACACCCCATGAGTTGTCATATTCTCCATCAGATGCCAGGCTCTGTATTGAAAGTGGTTTGGTTGACGAGACCTTGGAAGTTGTGGAGGGGCTAGGGTCAATGGAGTGCACCGTTACATCATCTTCAACAAATGTAACCGATGGGTTTTTCAAGAGGATGGCAATACTCTCCTGAGGCATATCGGCAGCTATGGCAGGCAGTAGTGAATAGGTACGTTTAATGGTACCGCCAAGGCTTTGAATGAGTTTTTTTTCTGCTTTGTCAGGTTTTTGATGAAAGCCGACAATAACGGGCTTTCCTGCTATGGCAGTTGTTGCTAAAAGGGTGCAAAAAGTACATAGAAGTAGCATGCGTTTCAAGATTGTCTGTGTTGTTAACATCATCTGTTTTACCTTTAATAATAATCTTGTGTTTTTATAAACGTAATATTATAGCAGAAAGTTTTTTGAAATGGATGTTGCAGTATGTAGTTTAGATTTAGCTAGAGGGTTTGTGGCCTGAAAACAGGCCACAAACTGTAATGAATTGTTTTAAAAAAAGCTTCTGGGTGCTTTTTTAATTAATCACAATCCAATAATTTGGTGAAACTTCCTGTATCACTGATAGCAATCAATGTGTCACAACCGCGAATAGGACACTCTTCGGCAACGATTTTAGTATCGCTCCAAGCGGTTACTTTACATTCATCACCATTAACCGTGACTTTAGCATTGGCACCAACACCAAAGCCGCTACCGTCAAGGGTTACAATATCCCAATAATAGTCGCTGTCAATAGCGTCTATTGTAGGATTCAGTGCTTCAGTACCTGCTGTTTCACACCCACCGTACATGCTGTCAGTTGCGGTGCCAAACAAAGTATTGAGAACCAGTTGACCACATTTTTCAGGACATTCGGCAATAACCAATGTGTCTGTCCATGAAGTAATGCTACACTCTGTACCGTTTACAGTGACACTAGAGTTTATTTTGCTACCGAAACCACGCCCTTCAACTGTAAGTGTATTACCACTCCAGAATTCAGCCCATTCAATGACTACATCAGGCACAACAACCAGGTAGACCGGAGCACTCTCTAAAGACTCTTTGACGGCTCGAACTGCATAGCTTCCCGGTTCAAGATTCGGAGGTAGTGTAACAACAGCTTGTGTCGCAGAGATAGACTCTGGGGTTAATTCTGTTGTAATGCCGTCAGGATCCGTAAGAACAATAGTTGATTTGTACGTTTTAAGACCGGTAGCTGTTTTGGCATTATTTGTCAGACCGATTCCTGTAAATGTGACTTTAGTCGCACTTCCAGCTGTAATTTTGCCAACGCTTAAGTCGTTGATCTGAGGAACGACCGGACCACCACTTGGAATAGGAGTAGAGGCTGCACCTAAAATTCCTCCGTGACAACCTAGACAATCAGATTGTTTACCAATGTGTCCAAAGCCCGGTGCTTCACCGTATACTGTAATATTTCCATCTCCGTCGGTATCAGCTTGAATAGTGTGGATTGAGCTAATTCCATGGCAATCCTCACAACGACGAATTGCCCAGTCAGAACCGGTTTGATCATGACATACGGTACAATCCAATACATCGCCGCCGACACCAACTTGGCCAATTCCCGTACTGTGGTGATTTACTGAGTTGGTTTTAACGTCAATACCCGAAACGCTTTCTACTCCGGCATTGTGACAGAATGTACAAGCACCTTCACCGTTTGGTCCTTTGCCGCCACTGGTACGCGGTGTCACCATGGATGGTGTGCGTCCGGTCGGAATATAGTGACCGTCGTTAGGGTTGTTGATAACAGAACCGTGACAGTGTTTACAGTTGAGTGCTTGTGCAGGTTCGGTTAAGTGGTGAACCGAAGCTTTCCCATCCATTTGTTTGTGACAGTTAAGGCAGTTTTTAAAGCTTTCATCTACAACAATCATACTGGTTGCCGGGTCAATTGCATGACAGTGTTGACAGTTATAGACTTCACCTGGGACTCCGTAAGGTGCTTGAGTGTTTGCACCCATTTTCATTTCTCTTACAACACGAAGGTGGTGACGGTCAGGAATAGCACCTGCTTTGACGGTAGGCGGTGTAAAAGTCCAACCAAGATTGGTACGATTAACATCGGTCAATCTGTCTGGTGCGTGACAATACCAGCAGTTTTCTCTTTGCAGATTATTAAATTGAGAATCGGGGATACCCAAATTCTGATTAACCGGCGGTGCCGGCACGTCGGCCCAACTGAGTGTAAAGCTTGTTAGCATAATCAGCAATACCGCTTTACATGTATTCACTGATGTTTTTATATTTCCAAACATAAAAGACTCCTTTTTTAAATAAGCGCAGACTAAGCGCTTTAATATTAGGTTATGAACCTAACGTGATCTCGACGATTTAAAAACCTCCTTTTTCTGATGTTGATATTTCAGCATACACTGACCTAGTTCTTGAAAGGCTGAGGCAGTTAAAGATGCAAGTAATAATTATTATAATTATTAATATTATGACTCGTCTCTTTACTGCGAAACCCTGACACATATTCTACATTGAAAATGTTTCATTTGTATTTCATTGTATTTTTTATGGTGGGTTAATTTCAATAAGTGAAACTTTATGTAACAAAAACTTAAAGAAATTTATATATTTTATATTTTGTTGTCGGTGCGAATCCGTTCAATTAATATTCAACTAACATTGCAATTGTATAATTGTACTATAAAGAAAATACTTAAAGTACGGGGGAGCTTTTAGTAGATAAATGATGTCTGCAGAAATGCTTTAGTTTAGTAAGGACTTTAAGATATGGTAACTATGGTAAAAAAACGCACGATACTCATTGTAGAAGATGAATCTGTCGTCGTAGAATGTCTGAGCAGAATGTTAGAATATCACGGATTTTTCATCGTAGGAAACTGTGACAAAGGTTCGGATGCCATCAGTAAAGCCAAGGCGCTTAAACCGGACATAATATTAATGGATATTATGCTCAAAGACGGTGTTAGCGGTTGTGATGCCGCATTGGAAATCCGTAAATGTATTGCTACAAAAATTATCTATCTTACGGGCTACTCCAGCAGTGATATTATTAACCATGTTGCCTCTTCCGATGCTGACGGTTACATTCTCAAGCCATACTTGGAGCAACAGGTATTAGCGACTATTGCGCTGGCACTGGTAACAGGCAGTAAAGAAGTTGCAGATCAACAATCCAGTCATAGCTGTCATATCCATACCATACCGTTAAATAACGGCTACCTGTTTGACCGAAAGCGCATACGACTTTTTAAAGAAAATCGCGAAGTGATTTTAAGCAGCAAGGCTTTAAAGCTGGTTACTATTTTAAGCGAAAATATTAATGTCAGTATTTCATTTGAGCAGCTCTCACACTATATTTACGGCAAACAGATGCCTAAAAAAACGTTGCGATCCTTAGTGTTTCGAACACGAAAAGTTTTAGGAGAGAATCTTATAGTCAACTCAAGCGGACTGGGCTATAAAATTGTCAGTGCACCTCTGCAAAAAAATTATACTATATAAGCTGCACTTATTTAAATCCATGCTATAATTTCGTTGTAACAAGTATAAACTGTAACTACAGTAGCATATAGTTATTTTTGGTTAGAGTACGATACTTGGTATGGATACAAGGAGATATAATGATTTTAAACGTTCAATACACATTCAAAAAAATTTGTTCGGTGAGTTTGCTTATGGCCGTTACGGTATTGCTGCCGACGGATTCTTCAGCACGTGGTATGAGTATTTTTGACGGAGCACCGACGGAAGAGCAGTGCCGTTTGTGTCATGGAGACAATTCGGGTGTTCCCAATCCTGCAGCAGGTGCTGTCAATGCTGACCGTCACCACTCGCGCGTCGGAAAACCGATTGAAGGACTTTACTACGGTTGGCACGAAACAGTAGCACCGGGTGATATATCACGAGGCGAGTATCATTGTTTAACATGTCATACGACAGAATATTCTGAAGAGACAGATTCGGAAACGATTGTATTGACCAATGACTGCTTGCAGTGTCACCCTGCTTGGTCGGTAACGGGGCGCCCGATGCGCGGCAGTAACGTTCACCATGCGACACGCTCCTTTCAGCAGCGACAGTG
>Ga0256840_1000230_pt1 | contig 54620 bp, 43 predicted proteins | sample 355202metaG_FD_185969 | JGI IMG/M metagenome (GOLD analysis project Ga0256840, IMG submission 185969) | Hydrothermal vent microbial communities from Mid Atlantic Ridge, Atlantic Ocean - 355-202 | ecosystem: Environmental > Aquatic > Marine > Hydrothermal vents | place: Atlantic Ocean: Mid...
CATTCTAGTCATGTTGTCGCCACAACAAAAACTAGGAGAAAAAGAATGAGTAGATTTCGTAAATTATCACATGTGGTATGGCATTACCAATATCATATTGTGTGGGTTCCAAAATATAGATATAGAGTATTGAAAGATCGGGTTGGGTTTGAAATATCAAAAACAATTCGTATTTTTGCAGAGAGGCTTGGTTGTGAGGTTGTTGAACTGAATGTTCAGGAAGATCATGTCCATTTGTTGGTCATGGTTCCGCCTAAAGTAGCTATTTCTCAATTGCTTGGAACAATAAAAGGTAAGTCAGCTATCCAGATATTTAAGCAGTTTCCTTACTTGAAAAAGAAACCTTATTGGGGGAACATTTTTGGGCTAAAGGGTATTGTGTTGATACGGTAGGCGTTGATTAGGCGCGCCATCCTACCTCATGAAATACTTGGGACTCCTGTCGCCAAATATTCATTCACATACGGAGCGAATTGAATAAGCCCCAGTACGCCCTGCGTCCGCTTCAACTTCGCACAAAAGCCGCTACGTTAAAGCTACCTCAAATGGCTTGACGGCTGTCGGGATAAAATTCTAGCCTCCCTCGCGCACTGCTATCGCAGTGCACTTCGGATTGGCGAATTTCCCTGTCGCCTACTGCGGACTAAAAATCATCACTTCGCTATCGTTCCGTTTCCCTGATTTTCAGCAGCAGAAATGATCCGTAAATATGTAAAGTTTCAAGAGAAAATAGAAAAGGACTTAGAGTCCTAAATTAAGGCATCAAATTAATGATAGGCGGCAATGGACTAGCATTCTAAGAGGGCTAGTCATTACACCCTTCTAGGGTTTTTACTTTTTATGTCTATTTCTTGACATAGACACGTTTTATTTCTCTACTTCCTTTTTATGTTTGGCTTGTTACTGTTCTAGGGGGTGTAGTTATTTGTTTTTATTGTATGTTTATAAAGTGGTCTTATATTTGCTTTTATTACTGCATAGTATAGTAATAGGGCGATTTTATGACGACTTTTACCTCTCCACAAAAAACTGAGAAACTTACCGATGCATTTCGTATCTTTAACCAGCTATCGGAAAACTTAAGTCACTCTTACCAAGGCCTTGAGCAGCAAGTTGAAAAATTACATCAGGAATTGGCGGCTGCGCGTAGTGAACGCGTAAAGACCTTACTGGAAAAAGAGAAGTTAGCACTACGTTTACAGCAAATCTTGGCAGCTTTACCGGCTGCAATTATTGTTCTTGATACTCAAAATCGGGTGGTTGACTGTAATTTGCAGGCGACGGATTTTTTAGCTGAACCTTTAATTGGACAACTGTGGACAGATGTCGCCATGCGCAGCTTAATTAGCGTATTAGATAATCCTTTAGAGCGTCAATTGTTAAGTGGCTTGCGCGTCAATATGACGTGTAACCGTTTACCGGGAAGCAATGAGCAAGTGATTGTTTTGAGTGATGTCAGCGAAATGAATGCTTTGCAAGAAACGATTAACCAGCAAAAGCATTTATCTGCTATGGGGGAAATGGTTGCGAGTATGGCGCATCAAGTCAGAACCCCGCTTTCAACGGCTATTTTATATGCTTCACAAATGTCTAACCCTAAACTTACTACGGATAAACAGCAGCGTTTTTCTAAAAAAATTTTAGAGCGATTGCATTATTTGGAGCGTCAAGTGAGTGATATGTTGGTATTTGCAAAAGAAGGGCGCTTAACGATGGAAGGGTTTTTATTACAAAGTTTACTAGATAATGTCGAAGCAGCAATGAATGATTATGTAGCTGATGGTAAGGTACAATTTAAAGTATCTAATTATTGCTCGATAGATTTAATGCGAGGTAATGAACATGCATTGCAAGGCGTGTTAATGAATTTATTGACCAATGCGCTAGAATCCATGCCTGATGATGGAATACTTAAGCTATTCGTTAAGCAGCAAAATAAGCAAGCCATAGAAATAAGTATTCAAGATAATGGTCGAGGTATAGAACCACAGTATTTGCAGCGTATTTTTGAGCCATTTTTTACTACCCGTGTTCATGGTACGGGATTAGGATTGGCGGTAGTTGATAGTGTCGTTAAGGCACATGGTGGTCAAGTTTCTTGTCGATCTAAAGTGGGTGTGGGGACTGAATTTAAATTGTCTCTTCCGTGTATTGAACAAACTTTTCAAGCCGCTATTTCTATGGGAGAAAGCGCATGAAACAATATGATGTTTTAGTGGTCGAGGATGATGCCTCGCTTTGTGAAGCCTTATGCGATACTTTAGAAATTGAAGGTTATCGCGTTGTTTCTGCACGTAATGGCACCGAGGCATTGCTCAAGTTATCTAAAGGTGATTTTAAACTCGTGGTCAGCGATGTGCAGATGCCAGTCATGGATGGCTTGCAATTATTGAATAATATACAAAACCAGTATGTAAGTACGCCGGTATTATTAATGACAGCTTATGGTTCTGTCCCCAAAGCAGTTGAAGCAATTCAAGCGGGCGCTTCAGATTATTTGGTTAAGCCATTTGATGCAAGTGCTTTAGTAGAAAAGGTAGCTCAATTAATAGTGCAAAACCCAAGTGCAGCTAACGATCATATTGTTGCAGATGGCGCAATGCAGCGCTTATATCAATTAGCAGATAAAGTAGCTAAAACGGATGTAACAATCTTAATTCAAGGCGCTAGTGGTGTGGGAAAAGAGGTCTTGGCACAATTTGTACATCAAAATTCAGGGCATAAAGAGGGGCCTTTTGTTGCTATTAACTGTGCAGCTATTCCAGAAAATATGTTGGAATCAATGCTTTTTGGATATGAAAAAGGCGCATTTACTGGAGCAGTTCAAGCACTACCAGGTAAATTTGAACTAGCGCAAGGCGGGACTTTATTATTAGATGAGATATCTGAGATGGATTTAGCATTACAAGCTAAATTATTACGTGTTATTCAAGAAAAAGAAGTTGAGCGACTAGGGAGCCAGAAAAAAATCAAATTAAACGTCAGAATTTTGGCGACAACAAATCGTAAATTAAAGCAGTATGTTGAAGAGGGAATGTTTCGTGAAGATTTATATTATCGCCTGAGTGTTTTCCCTTTGATTATTCCTAATTTAGCCGATAGAGTTGATGATATTTTGCCGCTGGCAAATGATTTAATGCAGCGCCATTTATCTGCCGGTAAAAAAATGCCGTTATTTAGTGCGCAAGCAATACAAAAAATGCAAGCTTACCATTGGCCAGGCAATGTTCGTGAGCTGGAAAATGTTGTGCAACGTGCACTAATTCTGCAGACCGATGATATAATCAATGTAGAAGATTTAATTTTCGAAGAGGCTATGCAAGTACCGCTTGTCAAACTTGAATCAGTCGTTCCAGAGCTTGTTAATGAACAAGTTAGTGAGGCTCAGCAGGCTAAGTTATCTGATATTTCTGAGACTGATCTAGGAACAGGCTTACGTTCAGCAGAAGATAAAATTATTTTAAGTACTTTACAATCATTGCAAGGGAGCCGTAAATTAACAGCAGAAAAGCTTGGAGTTAGCCCTAGAACTTTACGTTATAAAATTGCACGCATGAAAGACGATGGAATTGTTATTCCATGTTAAAATGCTTCACAATTTTTTGGCGTAAAAAATGCTTGTTGTTTGTTATAGAGATAAGTTGATCAGGATAATACGATGAGTGATATGAATGTAAACCAAGTTTTAGCGCAAATGCGCTCGATGTCTATAGAGGCCGGAAATAAGCCGGAGCCAGTCGATACAAGTAATGATTTTGCTTCTTTATTAAAACAATCTATAGACAGTGTTAATGCAACTCAGCAAACTGCAATGAAAATGAGTTCGGATTTTGAGACGGGTGAATCTGATGCGAGTTTAGCGGAAGTCATGGTTTCTTTACAAAAAGCCAGCGTTTCTTTTCAAGCGATGGTGCAAGTGCGTAATAAGCTCACCGATGCTTATAAAGAAGTCATGAATATGCCAATGTAATGGCGAAAATAAAATAACATGAGTGAGCAAGAGTCGAGCAATAGTTTAGCAAGTACTGCAAGTAACACAGGTAATCAGATGGTCTCTGAGGAACCGGAGACTAAAGCGATACACCCAGCAATGGAAGGGCTTGTACAAATGACGGTAATCAAGCAAGTAGGCTTGATGCTAGGCTTGGCTTTTAGTGTTGCGATAGGTGTGGCAGTAGTTTTATGGTCGCAAGCACCCACTTATGATCTATTGTTCTCTAGTTTAGGTGAGCAAGATGCGTCAGAAATTTTAGAGACCTTAGATAAATTAGATATTCCGTATAAAGTTGATGAGCGCTCAGGGGCTGTGATGGTCGCTGCGGGTAAAGTAAGAGATATCAAATTAAAATTAGCTGCGGAAGGACTGCCACGTAGCGACAGTTTTGGTTATGAACTACTGGATAAGGAAGCGAGTTTTACCACCAGTAAAAGTGTTGAAAACAAACGTTTTCAGCGCGCTTTAGAAGGTGAAATTGCGCGTACCGTCATGACCATACAGAATGTAAAATCAGCTCGGGTATTATTAGCTTTACCTAAGCAGTCAGTTTTTGTGCGCAAGCAGAAAAAGCCTAGTGCTTCAGTTATTCTCAATCTATATAGAGGTCGCGTTTTAGAAAAAGGTCAGATTAATGCCATAGTGCATTTAGTGGCTTCAAGTGTGCCGTTAATGGAAGCGGCTCAAGTTACGGTAGTAGATCAGAAGGGTAGGCTACTTAGTTCTAAAGATACTAATGCCAATTTAGCCTTAACCAATAAGCAATTTGAATATAAAAAAGAAGTCGAAGACCATTTAATGAGGCGTATAGAAAATATCCTCATGCCTATTGTGGGTCCTGAAGGTATGCGTGTGCAAATTTCTGCTGAAGTTGATTTTACCGTAACCGAGCAAACTCAGGAGATGTTTAACCCTGATTTACCAGCATTAAGAAGTGAGCAAACGACTGAAGATGTAAGTACTTTATCTGCTATACAAGGGGTTCCTGGTGCTTTATCTAATCAGCCACCGCCGGCTGGCGTAGCACCAGAGATAGCTGTAGGCGAAGGTAGTAATTCTACACAAACTCCAACATCATCCAGTAAAGCTGCAACGCGCAATTTTGAATTAGATAAAACGATTACGCATTCACGCCTAGCCTCTGGTATTGTGCGCCGCTTATCAGTCGCTGTAGTCGTTGATGATAAACGCGTATTAGCAGCTGATGGTTCAGTGAGTACTTTGCCGTTTGCCCAAGAAGATTTGAACCGTCTAACTGAGTTAGTAAAGCGTGCGATTGGCTATGATATGCGCCGCGGTGATGAAGTTATGTTGACTAACGCCGCCTTTAGAGTACCTGATGAGTTAGAGGCTTTACCTGCAGAACCTTTATGGGAGCAAGCTTGGTTTATTGATTTAATGAAGCAGCTGGCAGCTGCTTTGGTTGTCTTGTTTATTGTTTTTGGGGTGTTACGCCCAACTATGCGCGGCTTAGTGGCTAAAGAAGAAGAGCCTGAGGAAGAGAAAGACATTGTTTTGGATGAAAACGGCATTCCAGTTGCTGTACCCATGCGCTATGATGAGGATGGTAATCCTATTCCTGTATCGGCAGATGATGAAGGACAAATGTTGTCCTCTGAGACAGAGGATTTATTATTATTAGAAGCCCCTCAAAGTTATGAGAAACGTTTAGAATATGTCAAAAAACTAGTAGATGAAGACCCTAAACTGGTCGCACAAGTATTGAAAGGGTGGGTTGATCAAGATGTCTGAAAACGTAGAATTAAGCCAAACAGAAAAATCGTCCTTATTGCTTTTGACTTTAGGGCAGGAGAGGGCAGCAAGTGTTTTAAAAAACATGGGGCCAAAAGAAGTGCAAGCTATTGGTACAACGATGGCAGGTTTGTCTAATATTTCTAATGAAATGGTTGATAGTGTACTGGAAGAGTTTATTGTTACCATTAAAGATAAAACGGCCTTAGGCGTTGATTCTGATGTGTATATCCGAGATATGTTAACCAATGCCTTAGGGGCAGATAAAGCAGGTAGCATTATTGATCGAATTTTACTGGGACGTGATAGCAAAGGTATTGATCAGTTAAAATGGATGGATGCCCGTGCAATTGCAGATTTAGTCCGACTTGAGCACCCACAAATTGTTGCGATTATTTTATCCTTGCTAGATGCTGATCAAGCGGGGGCAGTGTTAGGTTTATTGCCGGAAAACATGCGTTCCGATTTATTAATGCGTATTGCAACTTTAGAGGGCGTTCAGCCTGCAGCATTACGTGAATTGGACGAGATGATGGAGAAACAATTGACAGGTGGTGAAAATGCTCAATCATCTGCAATTGGAGGTATTGATACAGCAGCTAATATCCTAAATTTTATTGATGGTGCAGTTAGTGAAGCCATGATGGAAGAAATTAGCGAAAATGACGCTGAATTAAGTCAAAAAATTCAGGATAAAATGTTTGTTTTCTCTGACCTAATTGAAGTGGATGATCGGGGAATTCAGGCTTTATTACGCGAAGTATCGACCGACCAATTATTATTAGCCTTACGCGGTGTGGATGATGGTTTAAAAGAAAAAATCTTTGGCAATATGTCTAAGCGGGCTGCAGAAATGTTACGTGATGATTTAGAAGCAGCACCTCCAACTAAACTCAGTGAAGTCGAGCAGGCACAGAAAGATATTCTCAGTATTGCTAGAAGACTAGCAGATGCCGGTGAAATTGCCTTAGGTAGTGGCGGTGGTGATGACCTCATCTAAAGGTCGAAATTTCTCTCAAGATGAACTGGATGCTTTAAGTTTATGGGATGTACCGGATGTGTTAGATCGTCATTCAGAGGACATTAGCTTAGACGATGCAGTATCGCCAGTGATGACTGTTGAGCAGATCGAAATGATGCAAACACAGGCTTATGATGAAGCTTTTGCTAAAGGTAAGGAAGAGGGTTACAAGGTTGGCTTTGCTGAGGGGAAAGAGCTTGGTAGAGCAGAAGGTAGAGCAGAAGGTTTAGAGCAGGGATATGCAGAAAATAAACATTTGTTGCAAGAACAAGTGGCTCGTTTCATTTCCTTGTTAGAGTCCTTAACTGAACCCTTTGCCCAATTAGATGAGCAAGTAGAACAATCTTTAGCACAACTAGCGATTATTATTGCTAAGCAAGTTGTGCGTCGAGAGCTAAAATTAGATCCTATGCAAATTATTGCAGTAGTTAAAGAGACCGTCAAAGCTTTGCCGGTGGCTAGGCAGAAAATAACGCTCGCTTTACACCCTGAAGATGCTGAGCTAGTGCGTGCATCTCTTTCTTTAGATGCTGATGCACCTGCGTGGGTAATTGAAGAAGATCCATTGCTTACTCGTGGCGGCTGTATTGTATCAACAGAAACATCGCATATTAATGCGACAGTAGAAAATAAATTAAATACTATTATTGCGACTGTCCTAGGTGATGAGCGGCAGGGTGATTCGAAATGAAGACGCTAATGATTCCTGAGCCGATTCGCACGCAAAAATGGTTAGAGCGTTTAGTCCCCTATGTACAGCGCGCAGAAATTTGTCCTGAATTAGTCGTTGAAGGTCAGTTATCACGTATGGTGGGGTTAACTTTAGAGGCAGTGGGCTGCCGTGCTGCAATAGGCTCACGCTGTAAAGTACAAAGTAAGAATGGACAATTTATTGAGGCAGAGGTTGTTGGTTTTGCCGGGGATTGTATTTTTCTAATGCCTTCAGGAAATCCGCATGGCCTAGAACCTGGCTGTCGAGTTATACCCCTGGGCAGTAATAGTCTAGCGAAAGTGGGGTTTGGTTTGCTAGGCCGTGTTTTAGATGGCTCAGGTAAACCTTTGGATAATAAAGGGCCATTAAAAACAGAAGCAAAACAATCCATGTCAGGTGAAACGATTAATCCCTTAGCGCGTAAACCGATCCGCGATACTTTAGATGTCGGCGTGCGGGCAATTAATGCAATTCTCAGTGTTGGGCGTGGCCAGCGTATGGGTTTATTTGCTGGAACCGGGGTAGGTAAAAGTGTCCTTTTAGGTATGATGACTAAATTTACCAGTGCAGATGTTGTCGTTGTGGGGCTTATTGGTGAACGAGGCCGAGAAGTTAATGAGTTTGTCCTAAAAATTTTAGGTGAAGAAGGCATGGCGCGAGCCGTTGTTGTGGCTACACCTGCGGATGATCCCCCCTTAATGCGGGTGCATGGTGCGATGTTAGCAACCAGTATTGCAGAATTTTTTAGAGCACAAGGTTTAGATGTTTTGTTATTAATGGATTCTTTGACTCGGTTTGCGCAAGCACACCGAGAAATTGCTTTAGCTATTGATGAGCCACCAGCGACTAAAGGTTATCCTCCTTCAGTCTTTGCAAAATTACCTAGCCTCGTTGAGCGTGCAGGAAATGCTGATGAAGGCGGCGGCTCTATTACCGCTTTTTATACCGTTTTAACGGAAGGCGATGATAATAATGACCCCGTGGCAGATTCTGCGCGAGGTGTTTTAGATGGACATATTGTATTATCACGCAGTTTGGCTGAAGCAGGCCACTTTCCAGCTATTGATATAGAGGCTTCTATTAGCCGAGTGATGCCGGATGTGGTTGATGAGCAGCATATGAACCAAGCGCGAAAGTTGCGCCGATTGTACTCGTTATATCAACAAAACAAAGATTTAATTAGTGTGGGCGCTTACCAGCACGGTTCTGATGCACGCATAGATGCAGCAATCGCTAAAAATCCAGAAATACTCGATTTTTTACAACAAAGTATGAATGAGGCAGTTGATATTAGTCGTAGTTTAAGTGAGCTTGATGCACTTTTGGCTAGCTAAGGGGGAGTGGTGAAAAGATCGCAGCGTTTACAGGTGATTGTTGATTTAAAAATGAATCAAGAAAAAAAGCACCTAGAAGCTTTAGGTAAGCAACAGGATATAAAACATCAAAAAGAAACCCAGTTAAATAGCCTGAAAAACTACCGGCAAGATTACCAAGATAAAAATGAACATCTTGTAAAAAGTGGCATATCTGTGATGCAGTTAATGGAATTTAGAGCTTTTATGGAAAAAATGAATAAAGCCATAGAAGGGGAAGAGTTAGCACTAAAAATGCTGGATAGCGAGTTGGAAAGCTTGAGAAATAATTGGGAAGAAGCGCATATGTACACGCAAGGCATGCAGAAAATACAAGGTAAAGCGCGGGTAAGTGAGCAAAAGCAAGAAGAAAAAAAAGAACAATTAGAAATGGATGATAGAGCTTCCCGGAAAAAACGCTAGATATGGCATAAATAGTGCTATTCAATATGTGAATAGCCAGAAAAACAAAGGAGAGGGGCATGACTGCAAGTGTATTAAATACATTATCACCGGTAGCAACAGTGAGTGACGCGTTAGGTGGGGTAAATAGTGCTCCTAAAATAGCGGCTGGAGAAGAATTTTCTGCTTCTTTTTTGCAGCAAATAAAAGGCCTGCAGGCTCAAGCGCCCGAAACTACACAACCTAGCAATGTATTAGAAAAAATAGCAGATTTAATTAAAGGGCAGGGAGGGCAAGATTTTTCCGCTTTACTGGGTGATTCATTACCGCAAATTAAACAGCAAGTGCAAGACATTAACTTAGATGAAACAATGACAGCGTTAAAAGAGATCTTGGCGCAGTTAGATTCTTTAAATACTGAAAGCTCACTACCTACAGATTTTACGGCAAAATTAGAGTTAGGCGCTATGACTGATACTAAAGAAGGAGCTATTCTTGAACAAGGTATACAAAGTTTTGATAATTTAGTGGTTCAAACATCAGTACCTTTACGTGATACTACGGTAGCTGGCACTGATCCAAGTGCTTTGATTGATGACCAAGCAGATAATACACTTGATTTAGCTTCTAATCTTTCTAACTCATTTACTCAAGCGAATGAGCCAAGTGTATCATTACCTTTGAGTGATACTAAGGTGGTTAGCACAGATCAAAGCGCTTTAGTTGATGATCAAACCGCAAATACACTTGATTTAGCTTCTAATCTTTCTAACTCATTTACTCAAGCGAATGAGCCAAGTGTATCACTACCTTTGAGTGATACTAAGGTGGTTAGCACAGATCAAAGCGCTTTAGTTGATGATCAAACCGCAAATACACTTGATTTAGCTTCTAATTTCAATAACTCACTCACCCAGACTAATGAGCCAACCGCAATGAAATCTCGTTATGACTCTGATATTGAAGAGAATCATGAGCAAATTACTCAGGGAGATCCTGTAGACATGCAACCTGAGGCAATTAATATCACGGTACAACAAGCGCAAATTATGAGCGAAACGGATAATCAGACGGTAGCGCAAAATGTTCAAGCAGTGATACCGCAACTATTAAAACAAGAAAAAAGCTCTATACAAGATAAAAGCTACGCACAATCTCAGCTCTCTGGAGAGTTAAGTACTAAAAATGACACTGAAATTAACCTCAAGCAGTTATTAACACGTGAAAAAATAATTAATAAGGACACTGATTTCGCATCACTTGCTAGTGCTAAAAGAGCAGATAAAATAGTTGACTCAGCTTTATTATCTACCAGCCAGCCTGTTAGTGAGCAAGCTAATAAATTCTCTACAACTGATTTAATCGCATTAAGTCGTCAAGTAGAAAGCAGCGGTACTAAACAAGAATTACCACCAATGACGAAGCCATTTAATCACCCTGAATGGAAGCAAGAGTTTAATGAGCGCATTATCTGGATGCATAAAAAATCAATTCCTTCTGCGCAATTACGCTTAAATCCGCAAAACTTAGGCCCTATTTCTATACAAATTAACGTCGATAAAGATCAACAAGCGAATATCGTATTTACTGCTCAAAATGCAGGTATACGTGACGTGATTGAAGCCTCCATTCCAAAATTACGCGAAATGTTAAATGCGCAGCAAGTTAACTTAGCAGAGGTAAATGTTTCTCAGCAGCAACAGCAAGGCCAAGGAAGTGCAAGACAAGCAATGCAGGAGGCAATGGCAGAAAACAATAGAAATAATACTGGAAACTCTATGGGGTCTTCAGAAATAGAACCTGACGTGAATGATATAGCAGAAGAAATTAACCAAGGACGTGCGTTTTCTAGTAAAGGCTTATTAAGTATTTACGCTTAATAGTCTGATTTGTACTGACACTGACTTTGATCAGACAGTTATCTGTTTTTTAAGGTGTTTGTATGGTTATATTTGAACCAGATTTTTCTGCAATGATAAGCCCCAGTACGCCCTGTGTCCGCTTCACAATGCACAAAATCCACTGCGTTAAAGCTATCTCAAGTGGCTTGACGGCTGTCGGGCTAACAACTAGCCAATCCTGTCTCCTACTGCGGACTAAAAATCATCACTTCGCTAGCGCTCCGTTTCCCTGATTTTTAGGGATTGTTACAAAAAATAAGTTGCTTATTTTATGAACGATTTAATTGTATTTAACAATATGGTCAAACGATTAAAAAAACATTTAACTAATTGTCCACCGCTGTGCCTGTACTGCTTTTTAAGGGTTTTTTTTACTTCCCAAGTCCCTTTGTAGCCTAATGGGAACACCACTAAGTCACCTGCTTTAAAAGTAGTTGAAGGGCCACCGTCTGTAGGTGTCATTTCACACTCGCCTTCTAAAATAAGTGCTGTTTCTGTCGTAACGAATTCCCAAGGGAATGAAGATACTTCTTTTTCCCATATTGGCCAATTAGCAACGCCCATTTTTTTTAGAAGTGCTTCGCTTGGGTTGCTATCAACTGTAATGTCTTTCATGTTATTCCTATTGTTGAATATATGCCCAGAATCATAATGGTTTGGGATATGAGTTTTCCCTAGAATAATTTATGCTTCTAAGGTTTATATTAAATATTATGGACATAACTAAGGGCTGAGTATTTTATACCCCGAAACTGACTTGTCGTTTTTTCCAGTTTCGGGTTTTATTTCATCCTCAGTAAATTATTTTCTACACCTATGATAAGTTCTGGGGCAAAATTCATTTAATGTTTTGTCGGTTCAAATTTATTCGCTCTCTATGTTTAATAGGCTTTTCGATATAGCATAAATTTCAAACCTACGGACATATTAAATTCATAAATTGAAAAAAAAAGGCGATTAATAGAATGTATTAACATTCAATTAACCGCCTTTTTTTAGATAAATTATTTTAAATTCGTTTTAAATTAATATGTTAATTGGTGGAGACGGGGGGAATCGAACCCCCGTCCGCAAGTACTCCGCCTTTGGATCTACATGTTTATTCCGCGCTTTTGATTTAGCTAAAAGCTACCCGTCGGACCAAGATACTTTTAGCGATTTCGATTGGATTTAGCGTGGCGGGACTCCGAACAAAGTCCTTAACGCGATCTTATGTAGAGTGACTCCTGAGAGTTCCAAAGAACCTATCCGCATAAGCACAGATAGTCAGGAGAATGGTGCTGTGTTTAAGCAGCTAAAGCCATTGAGTAGTTTTCGTCATTTGCGAATACTTAAGTTTCAGTAGATTTTACGAGGTGTACTGTCCTCGACATGCACCTAAGGTTTTGTTACCCACGTCGAAACCTAGTCGTCCCCTCTGGTATTGACCATTATATAGGATTGTTAGCTAAAGTGGCTATAGAAATTAAATTTTTTCTAAATCTGCCGATACAAGGGCCACTAATATAATAAAATAGTTTATTATTGAGTTTGGATCAATTAACCTGGATAGAGATTATGAAGAATAAAGCAACACCCATTAACAAGGAACGCGTTATGAATGTTGACGAGTTTATTGTTTCTAAAACAGATGCCTCAGGACGCCTAACCTATTGTAATCGTATTTTTATTGATTATGCAGGGTACTCTGAGCATGAGTTATTAGGCCAACAGCATAATATTGTACGTCACCCTGATATGCCACGTTCTGTGTTTCATTTACTTTGGACAACGATAAAGTCAGGTAATGAATTTTTTGGGTATGTCAAAAATATATCTAAAGATGGTTCATACTACTGGGTTATAGCCAATGTAACGCCTAGTTATTCAGGTATGGGGACTGATGCTAAGAATATTATTGGTTTCTTTTCAGTAAGGCGCAAACCAGATCCTGCCAAAATCAGGATTATTGAAGCTATTTATAAAAAGATGCTTTTAGCTGAAAAGCAGGCAGGCTCGCGTGATGCAATTGCAGCAGGAACAAAGGTATTGATGGATATTGTTAACAAAACAGGAAAAGACTATCGTGAATTCATTCTTTCTCTTTAATGGTAAAAACAGCGTTTTATGGCTCTTGGCTATTCAAATTTTTTTGACGATTGAATCTTTGATAACGCAAGGCATTGAACTAACACATATCGTTTCTATTCTTATTGCTTTTATAGTTGTCTTTTTATTTTTTAAGCAATCAAATAGAGAACTGCATATTATCAAGTCTATGTTTAAATTAGCTAACAGTATAGAAAAAGGAAAGTTAGAATATCGTATTACGCACATTGATCCTAAATCTGAGCTAGGCCCCATTGCTTGGAATTTAAATGAAGCCTTAGATCAAATTGAAGCCTATATGCGAGAGGTCAATACCTGCTTTCAATCAGCAGAAAATAATAACTTTTATCGTAAGGCACAAGTTAGTGGTATTAAAGGAGATTTTTCAGCAGGTTTAGAGAAGGTTGATGTTTCGTTGAAAATAATGGAGCAAAATTATTTTAATACCGTTAGAGATGAGTTGTTTTCTCAATTAGGTCAAATGAAAACTGAGAACTTATTAAATAGCTTAAATCGTACCCAAGATGATTTATCACGTATTGCTAATGAAATGGAGCAAGTGGAAGGAATTACTAAACACTCTTCAGATATCTCTTCGGCGAGTCAGGCCTCTTTAGGCACAGTCATTGATCAATTAACACAAATTATTACTAAAATTGGCTCGATGAAAGAGTCTTCATTAGAACTTAGTCAAAGTAGCAAAGAGATTACGGATGTTACTTCTTTAATTACTAAAATTGCAGATCAAACTAATTTATTAGCACTGAATGCAGCAATTGAGGCAGCACGAGCAGGTGAACATGGCCGTGGCTTTGCCGTGGTTGCTGATGAAGTTCGTACATTGGCTGAAAATACGAAGTCAGCGACAGCAAAAATCAATGCGACTATTGAAAAATTCACTCATGCAACAAAACTCATCGTACAAGATACTGAGGGTATGGCGAGTATGACTGATGATTCTAAAATTGCTATTGGCGAGTTTGAGAAAAATATCTCTGAAGTGGCTAAAATTTCTTTGGAAACTTATTCTAAGGTTAATATTACCCAGATGATTAGCGAGTTATCTTTAGCAAAAGTTCAGCAAATGATTTTTGTACAACAAGGGTATAGAGCGGTAGAAACTGGGGTTAATTCTGAAGCGGCTAATGCGGTCAAAGTAGACCATTTGCACTGTAATGTTGGTGTCTGGTTACAGTCAGGTAAAGGGGCACAAAATTATCAACACTTAGCTGCGTATGCTGAGCTTCAATATCCACATGAAGTGGTGCATAAATGCATGGATCTCGCGATGCATTATTTAGCCCAACCGTGGCAAACGAATGTAGACATACAAGCGCAAATTATTGATAACTTTAAAGCGGTTGAAGCGAATAGTTTATTAATGAATGAGAAATTTGACTTGTTATTAGAGCAGAAACAGAAATTTGAAGGCGGTACTTCTAACGAAGCAGGTGACGTTGATTTATTTTAAAGAGAATTATCAATAGTACTGTTATTTTGTCACTTTGTATTTTTCTGTTAGTATCTTTACTTAGACATTAATTCCTGGGGAGGGGCTATGTCAGAGTGTTCTTTTTGTGGTGTATTAGAAGAAAATCATTATCCGTTGTGTCATGTGTGTGGCTCAATCCGGTATCCTGTCGAAAAAGATAAAATAACAGGCGAACTAAGCCGCCACCAGAAAAAACTAAAACTAACAGCTTCTGTAGCTGCCGCCATAGTTATCCCAGGCGCATTTATTTTTTTGGCGGCAAGTCATATTAATACCAAAATAAAGAATCGAAAGCTGTGAATATTTAAACTCTTATTTATTCACACAGCCCCTGTCCAGACTATTCATATCTTTGACTTAATAGTATTGAGAGATTGTACAAAAAATGGCAGTTTAACTTTTAGCGCAATTACATCACTTCTTTAAAAGCTATATAGATAGCACCGCTTATGTCCCTTTCCCTAAAGATAAAGACAAAAATTGTCATCGCTACCCGCTTATAGAGAATGATAGCAAGCCGATGATGGACTAGTGAAAGCGTATGGATGCTGATATGAAGCCGAAGGACTTTATAGGTCATACGGTAATCACTGAAATTAAGAGGCTTATAAAGTCTTATGCAAAGTTTTAAATAAATGGCTTGAGTCGCTTCGAAGATATTTCGAGGATTTTTTAAAATGCCTAACCGTAAGTGAGGTTGTCGGTGGCTAATTTTTTCACAGCCTCTAAAATATTTTTATGGAAATGATGCCTGCCACTTTAATAAAAAAAATTCGTAAACCTATATTAATTGTTGCTGGGATAATATCTTTCTATGCATTGTTAGGTTTTGTGGTTTTACCTCATTATATGCAGGAAAAATTACCTGAGCTAATAGAAACGGAAACAAGGCGAAAAGTAAAGATCGAGCGTATAGAATTCAATCCATTTTCATTAGAACTGAGCTTACTAAACTTTTCTATACAAGAAAAAAATCCGCAAGATTTTATTAAATTTGATGAATTTTATATTAATATTCAGGTTTGGAAAAGTATACAAAAAGCAGCATTAGTCATTGCGGAAGTAAGATTGTCTGATCCTTTTGTGCGTTTGGAGATGTTTAAAGATAGTCGTTACAACTTTAGTGACTTATTAGAAAAAGAGCCAGAAAAGAAGGAGCCTGAGGAGCCTAAAGACATTTTTCCAGTGATTATTCAGAAGCTGGATATTTATCGCGGAGAAGTTGCGGTGATTGATTCAGCGCATAAAGGTTCAACTATTCATATTATTCAGCCTATAAACTTACATCTTGATGATTTTAGCACTTTACTTGGTGAGGCATCTGGACTAGGTTTCTCCATGAAATTGAATTCAGGCGGTCAATTGCAATGGCAGGGTGATTTTGGTGTTAATCCATTATTTTCTAAAGGATCATTAGCAATAGATGGGGTAAAATTCACTCAAATTTGGCAGTTATTTTTGCAAGATAAGGTGAATTTTAAATGGGTAGATGGCGCACAGTCCATTAAATTTAATTACGCACTTTCTTATGTTGATGATGCATTTTTATTTAAACTTGCTGATGGCCATTTATTAACTAAAGATTTAAAGTTTACTGCACTAGATAGCGATAAAACTTTAATTAATATTCCCTATTTTTCCGTTGACGGGTTGAGTTTTGATTTAAATAAACAAGAAATTAATATTGCTAAGATCGAATCTAAACAGGCTGATTTTGACGTAGGGTTTAATCAGTCTGGAGAACTAAATTATCAAACTATTTTTGCTGGTGATGCCGGACAAAAAGAGCCTGATAACGTAGTAAAAGAACCAGCGGAACCCAGCAATCCATGGACTATTCAAGTAGCTGATGTTATTTTAAATAGCACACATATCAATTTTACCGATAAACGACCTCAAGAAACTGTTTTAATGGAGGTCTCTCGTTTAGATATGGGCTTGAAGAACTATTATTTAAGGACGGATAGCCAGTTACTTATGACGGCTAATCAGGGCTTTGTAAATTTACAGGCATTTAATTTACATACGGCGAAAGATCCAACATTAGCTCAAGTCCCTAGCGTTAAAATTGATAGCATTGATTTTAATTTGCAGAATCAAAGTGTAAAAATTAAGTCAATTAATACAAGTGATGCGTTAATTAAAGCTTGGTTGACTAAAAATGGCACACTCAATTATCAGGAGCTATTTGCTACAGCTCAGGTTTCAGAAAGTCATTCTGAGCAAAAATTGATTACTGAAGATGCCCCTAAAAAACCTTGGCTACTCACACTAGATTCATTCAATATAAATAATTACGCCTTACAATTTAAGGATTATACCCAAAAGAAGCCAGTTGACTTAAGCTTATCTGATTTGGATTTTTCTGTTGCGGACTTTAGTACTGAAAAAGGTACGCGTCTGCCTATTGAACTCAATGCACGATTGAATAAAACGGGAAAAATAAAAGTGACAGGTTCTTCTGTTCTGGAGCCTTTTACGTCAAATTTAGATATTAATATAAGCCATATTGAGATGAGAGCATTTGAACCTTATATTAATCAGAGTGCTAAACTGGATATTATAAAAGGGCATATTAATACGCAAGGAAAACTGCTTATTGCGCACAATAAAAAAGGTGATTTAGGGTTAAATTACAAGGGAAAAATTGCAGTTAAAAAGCTGCATACACGCGATCAGATTTTACACCACGATTTTTTGAAATGGCAGAACTTAGCACTTAATGGTTTCGAGTTTGATTTGCAGCCAATAAAATTAAAAATCAAATCAGTTGATTTAGATCAACCCTATGCACGAGTAACTATCAAGAAAGATAAAACGGTTAATATTAATGATATTATCGTCATAAAAAGTGTTGATAAGCCAATAAAACAAAAGGCAATAAAGCAGGAGTCTAATGCGCAATTTGACATAGGTAGCGTTAATATCAAGGGGGGAAGTTCTGACTTTTCGGATTACTCTTTAATTCTGCCTTTTGTAGTGAAATTGAATGCTTTAGATGGACAAATAAAGAAAATTTCTTCAAATCAGAAATCTAAAACCCATGTAGATTTAAAAGGTAAAGTGTTTGACTTGTCTCCTGTAGAGATAAAAGGAGACTTTAATCCAAGTTTAGATGAAATGGATTTAGGGATGCACTTTAAAAGTTTGCCTTTACCATTCATATCGCCTTATATGGTTGAATTGGCAGGCTATAAAGTTGAAAAAGGTAAAATGTCTGTAGACTTATTGTATCAAATCAAAGATAGGCAGTTAAGTTCGGAAAATAACTTGTTTATTGATCAGCTTGAGCTAGGAGATAAAGTAGAAAACCCAGAAGCAGTAGATCTTCCGTTGGGGCTAGCCATCGCTTTATTAAAAGATAAAGAGGGTCGAATTATACTTAATATGCCCGTTTCTGGAAGTTTGGATAACCCTGAATTTAGTGTCGGGCCTTTAATTTACGATGTGTTCATCAACTTATTAAGCAAGGTGATTGCTTCACCTTTTGCTGCATTAGGCTCATTCTTAGGGAGTGACGAGGATTTTAGTACAGTAAGCTTTCAGTCGGGAAGTGATGATTTAAGTGCTGAGCAGACAGAAAAACTGGATGCTTTATTGAGTGCTTTAGCGGAAAAACCAGAATTAAGTTTAGAAATTAAAGCAGAGTCATATATAAAGCAAGATTGGCCGGCAATGCAAGAACAGGCTTTAATGGATCAGCTAAAACAAATACGTGCGGATGAGTTAAAACAACAAGGAAAGCTAGAGTTGGCTGAGTATATTGAGTTATCGGAAGATGAGTATAAGCGTTTGTTGGCTGATTTATTTATCCAGTCTTATCCTGAGCTAGCTGAGCGGTCATTATTTGGCACGCCAAAGTTAAAGCATCCTGATATGGGTGAATTTGATGTTGTCGCTAAAAATATGTTGCGCAGTATGATTAAGCCAGATAAACATAAGCTTTTTAATTTAGCCGCGACAAGGGCTAGAAATATAGCGCGCTATTTGACTCGCGAGGGTGGTATTGCGCAGTCGCGTGTTTTTATTTTAGATGGTGCTGTATTGCCTAAGGCTGAACACGGTGAATTAAAAGCGCAGCTTATTTTGAAAGTACAGTAAAGCTTACCAGATAAAGCTTGCGTTGAGTGTAGTAAGAATTCAACGTGAAGATCCTTGGCTTGTTTTTGGTATAGAGTGATGATGACTTAAACAATATTGGTAAGCAGTATTGATATCTACTTTAAACCTCAAAGGTTCTTCATATACGGACTTCATTGTTACAGATGCTTAACACCACTTTGGTATTATCAATAATACTAAAATAAGCGGTGGGTAAAAGGGAGGTAGGATTTTACCCATCCGATTGATTTAATAATAGTTTACTAGGTTTTTGTCTTGGAATGCGACACCGTTAGATAACAAATATATGCCTGTTAGTGGAAGGTATATATTTATACTGCAAAAAAGAAATTTTAGAAGTAAAAGCTAGGTTAATAATAGATTGGTTACTTACTATTGTTTCCATATTTGCAGTATTTCTAGGTATTGTACTTAAACTAGCTTCGCATGGGACAGTTAGCCTAAGTACAACCAGATTTCGGTCTCTATCTATACTTGGAAGTTTTTAGTTTATCAAATCATCCAAATATTTCTCTGCATCCAATGCTGCCATACAACCGGCACCGGCAGAGGTAATGGCTTGTTTATAGACTGAGTCCATTACGTCACCTGCGGCAAATACGCCAGGGATATTGGACGCTGTGGCATTGCCTTCTAGCCCACTTTTTACGCGGATATAGCCATGATCATCCATATTTAATTGATCTTTGAATATTTCAGTGTTGGGGCGGTGGCCGATGGCGATAAATACACCGTGGACATCAATATCTTTAGTAGAGCCATCAAGGGTACTTTTGATACGCATGCCGGTCACACCCATATCATCACCTAGAACTTCTTCTAAAGTACTATTCCACAGGATTTCGACATTGCCATTTTTTGCTTTTTCAATTAATTTATCGGATAAGATTTTTTCTGAACGAAATTTGTCTCGCCGATGAATGACGGTGACTTTAGAAGCGATATTGGCTAGGTATAAGGCTTCTTCAACGGCAGTATTACCACCACCAATAACGGCAACGGGTTTATTGCGATAGAAGAATCCATCACAGGTTGCACAAGCTGAAACACCTTTTCCCGAAAACTCTTCTTCTGAATCTAAGCCTAGATACATGGCAGATGCACCGGTCGCAATAATTAAAGCATCACAAGTATAACTGCCTGTATCGCCAGTTAATTTTATGGGTTTTGCATTTAGGTCTGCGGTGTGAATATGGTCAAAAATGATTTCAGTTTCAAAGCGCTCGGCATGTTTGCGCATTCTTTCCATGAGTTCGGGGCCTTGTACGCCTTCATTATCCCCTGGCCAGTTGTCTACATCTGTTGTAGTGGTTAATTGTCCGCCTTGCTGTAGGCCTGTGACCATGACGGGTTTTAGGTTGGCGCGTGCTGCGTAAACTGCGGCAGTGTATCCGGCAGGACCTGAACCTAAAATTAACAGAGTGCAGTGTTTTGCTTCGCTCATAAGTCGTTTCCTTATAATGGTTGGGCGTTGATAGATAAGTGGTATTGATACAAATTCTTTGTAGGGCGTGGCTTTCCCTGCCTCTATAGTTTGCCCTACCGTTTTAACTTTTTTATATTATGCGTGCAATTATGGCTTTCGTAAAGCGTCTGGCGTGGTATTTCGGATGGAATTCCAGACATTTTTACAGTCATTAATGACTAAATATAATGAGGGAATTAAGACTAAGGTAATCAGTGTGGCAAAGAGAATACCAAAGCCGATGGAAATTGCCATTGGGATTAAGATACGCGCTTGCCGTGAAGTTTCTAGAATCATCGGCATTAGACCGCCAAATGTGGTTAGAGTTGTTAATATAATGGGACGAAAACGTTGTATGGCGGCAGTTTTTATGACCTCTTTGGGGCTTAGGTGTTGCTGGTGCTCTAAACCGACAGCCTGACTAATTAACACTAAGGAATCATTAACCACAATACCAGATAGGGCAACGATACCGAGTAAGCTTAATATACTTAAGCCGTAGCCCATGATTAAGTGTCCGAAAATGGCACCAATTATGCCAAAGGGAATGCTAACAATCACAATGAGCGGTAGTACATAGCTTTTAAAAGGAATGGCGAGCATGGCGTAAATGGCGAGTATAGCAAAGATAAAACTAAGTTTTAAACTGCCGACACTTTCAGCCATATCGGCTTGTCGTCCTTGAAAGCTATACTGTAGATCAGGATATTGTTGAACTAAGTCGGGCAGAGTGCTTTCTGTTAAATCATTAACAATTTCGCCAGCCTGGCTTCTGGGCGTAACATTGGCGGTAATTTGTACATTGCGTCGGCCATCGCGGCGTTTAATTTCAGTAAAGGCACGACCTCGGTCTATTTTTACAATTTCATGCAAGGGAATACCGCGACCTTGGTCTGTCCAAATTAAAAAATCATATAAATCTTGTTCGGATAACCGTTCGTTTTCAGGTAGGCGTACCATCACTTTTATTTCGTTACGCCCACGTTGTTGGCGTAGTACTTCGGAGCCGTAAAAGGCATTGCGAACTTGGCGAGCAACTGAGAGCGGGCTTAAACCAAGGCTTTCACCTTCGGGTAGTAATGAAAAATCTAATTGTTGTTTACCTTGACTCATGCCGTTAGTGACATCTTTAGCCATTGGATAGGTACGGAGTGCTGCTGTGACTTTGATGCTGGCTTGCTCTAATACGCTAATATCATGATGGGTGAGTTCTATGGTAATCGCTGAGCCTGAGCCTGGTCCGCCTGAGTCAGATTCAAAGACCAAGCTTTCTACACCAACTAATTCTCCCACCTCGGCACGCCAACGTTCACTAAAGCCATCGGTACTCATAATTTTATTGCGAATTTCTGGTGGTGCTAAATAGGTACGAATAGTCGCTTTATGACTCCCATCTTTACCTATTTCGGCAAAAATACCTCGGATGAGTTGGTCACCCTGCTCAATTTTGTCGGCACTGCGGCGTGCTGCTGTTACTAAGTAATCAACAATAGCTTGGGTTTTATCTACTGGTGTTCCATAAGGTAGGCTCATGGTTGCTTGTGCAAAGTCGGATTCAGTTTTAGGGAACATCGACATACCCATACGTCCACTTAAAGCAAAAGATAGGGTGGTTATTAAAATTGAAAAAGCAATGATAACAGTTAAATAACGATGATTAAGGGTAAGCTCAAGAAAACTACCATAACGGTGTACCACCCAATGGCGAAAAGCATGGCTAAATTTTTGTTGTTGCCTATGAAGCCAAAGGAACACGCCTGATTTAGGCTGGTCACTGATATGCGCTAAATGTTGCGGTAAAACAAATAAACTTTCTGCTAATGAAAGTAAAAAAACGATGATAACAACTGTGGGGATCATAAAGAAAATTTTCCCCATTTGACCCGGCATAAAAAATAAGGGCATAAAGGTCGCTATATTGGTTAAAATACTGAAGGTAACGGGAACCGCCATTTCTTGTGCGCCTTTAATTGCTGCGGTAAGTGCGGGATAACCTTCCTGTCGATAGTGATAGACATTTTCGCCAATAATAATGGCATCATCAACAACGATTCCTAAAGCAATAATAAAGGCAAATAGTGAGATCATATTTAATGAGACACCGAGCGCGGGCAAGATAAGAAAAGAGCCAAGGAAAGCAATCGGAATGCCAGTCATTACCCAAAAGGCTAAACGCAATTCTAAAAATAAAGCTAAGGTAATAAAAACTAATGTTAAGCCCATAGCGCTGTTGCGTAGTAATAAGTCTATGCGTTGTGCATAAGAGGCGGATGCATCATAACGAATTTCTACCTGTATGCCTTCGGGTAAATTACTTAGTTTTATTTGTTCTTTAACGGTATCAGATATGCCGATAGGTGTTTGCTGGCCGACACGATAGACTTGCAGCATAATTGCTGGGACACCATTGTAATTGGCTGAATAATCAGTTTCTTCGTAGCCATCATGAATGGTCGCAATATCACCGAGTAACACAATTCCGCCAGAGGGCGTGGTGATAATGGGAAGTTGTGCGAATTGCTGGCCGGTATCTTTACGCTCTTGCATGCGAATTAATATTTCACCTGCTGTACTTTTAATGCTCCCACCCGGTAATTCTAAGCTGGCATTACGAATCCGTTGTGTAATATCCGCGATAGAAATATGGTAGCGCTGTAAGTTAGCTTGAGAAATTTCAATACTAATTTCCAAGGGGCGAACACCGGTAAGATCAATTTGAGTAATATTGTCGGCTTGTAATAATTGTTCGCGAAAATTTTCAGCAAGTTTGTGTAATATTGCTTCTTCAGTACTGCCATACAGAACCAGAGAAACTGTTTTACGCTTACTGGCAACGATATTGACTTTAGGATCTTCAGCATCTTCAGGAAGTGTGGTGATGCGATCAATTTCTCGCTGTATATCCTGGGCTAATAGATTGATATCGGCATCGGTCATTACATCCACTAAAACAGTGGCATAGCCTTCTTGTGCTGATGAACTGATTTCATCAATACCTTCTAAGCCTGAGATAGCATCTTCTATAGCAAGAACAATGCCTCGTTCGATTTCTTCAGGGCTAGCGCCTGTATAGGTCGTGCTAATACTGATGGTATCGGTGACAAAATCAGGAAACACTTCTTGTTTCATGGTGTTTAAGAATAATAAACCACCGAGAATAAAGGCAGCCATCACTAAATTAGCGGCAACCGGATGAATTGCCATCCAGCTAACAGGGTCATGTTGATTGATATTCATGCCTTTATTACTCATGGTTTGTAAGCTTAGTACGTAAAGTCATGCCTTGAACGGGGGTACTTAAATTGCTACTAATAATGCGTGCATTTTTAGGTATTTGCTCAGCATCAATAAATATTTGATTGTCACTTTTCCAAACGGGGATAATTGTTTTTATTTCTAAGGTATTTTGTTCGCTAAGTAACCAGAGTTGTATGCCGTTATGTACGACTGAATTGGGGAGGGCGATGACGTTATGCAGCGTGTCACCGGTAATTTGTACACGTACAAAAGAGCCTAAAATTAAGACTGGTGCACCTTTGTTTTTAGCTTGTTGGCTTAGAGGGTCTTTCACTTCAATAATCAATTCGGCTAAACGCCCTGAGGCTTCTAGTTCTGCTTTTAAGCGTTTAACTGTACCCTCACGTAAGCCTTGTGCTCCCCATGCTGCGCTATGCGTGATGATGGCTTTAGACCCCGCGTTGCTATTAATACTGGGAATAGCTATTTTGCTTAGTTTGTTGATAGATAGTGAGGCGATGATCCAAAAGCTGTCAATCCCTGCTAATTTAATTAAAGGGGTTCCTGTAGAAAAGGTTGAAACCCAAGAGCCAATTTGTGCATTTGTTTCTAAAACGATAGCATTAAAAGGCGATACAGTACGTGTGCGACTTAAATCTAAGCGAGCTTGTGTTAGTGCAGCTTGTGCAGCTTTAATGGCACTTTTTGCTAAGGCAAGATGTGGTTTGCGTAACACTAGGTTTTTACTTTGCTTATCAAGGGGGGCATTTAATAAGGTAAATTCGCGTTGTGCAATGGCTTGTCGGCCTTGTTCTAGTGTCAGATTAAATTTCGCTTTTTCCAATTCGTTTTCTTTTTGTTGAACCAGTAATTTATAGTCAGTGGGGTCAAGCTGAATGATCTGCTCGCCTTTCTTTAAAAACTCACCCGGCATAAAATGTGGACTAACAGATGTGACCATACCATTAATTCGTGAAGTTAAATTAACTTTTTGGGCAGGTACAACACTCCCCATTGCGGTTATTGTTATGGGGTAATCAATCGCTTGTGCTGGAAAGACTTTGACTAATGGTGCGACTTTATTGGCATTGACACGCTTTGCTTTAGGTTTATTATTGAGCCAGTAATACGCTAAACTAAAGGTGATGGTTAAAATGACTAGGGCAGGTAGCCATGATAAAAGACGCTTAAGCATCGGTATTTTCCTTGTTATTAGCGAGTGTATTAAGTTTCCAACTACCAGCAAGTGCGCGATAGAGTTGTATGCGGTACTCTAATAATTGGCGTTTGGCTAAAATTTGACTGCGCTCTAGAGATTGTTGACTCACTTGCGTGGTTAAAACACGTAAAAAATCTATCGCGCCATACATATAGCGGAGTCGAATTTGTAGCGTGGCTTGTTCAGAGAGTTGATGTTGTTTATTTAAGCTAATAATTAATTTCTGCTGTTGATATTCTTGAATCAACGCGTCTTCGACTTCCTGAATGGCTTGTTGTAGTGCGGTTGCATAATTGTTTAAGGCTTCTGCAGCAACAGCTCGATTTCTATCAACTTCAGCGACACGTCGTCCACCATCAACAATAGGTAAGATTAAATTACCTGCTAGCGTTGCAATCCAGTTATTAAATAAGGATTGTAAATTGGGTGCTGTGGTATCAATACCGACAGATAAGCTCAGTTTGGGAAAGCGATCAGCAATGGCGGCAGCGGTACGCTGATCTGCGGCTTGCACACGAAAATACGCAGAGCGTAGGTCAGGGCGGCGCTGTATAAGGTCGCTAGTTAATCCAGTTTGAGGTTGTGCGGGTAAGTCAGGTAATTGGTCTTGCTGGGGCAATACGAGCAAAGTAGGTGTATTACCGGTCAGAATTGCAAGTTGATATTCTAAAAGTTTAATACTAGAGAGTACATTATTTTGGTCGCCTCTTCTGGCTTCCAGTATTTGTTGTTGCTGGAAGACATCGGCAGCAGTGGCTTGTCCACCAGCAAAACGTGAAGTAACGATGTCTACATTATCTTTATTAGTCTTAATCTGCTGTTTTAATAAAGCTAATTGGCTGCGTTGCTCAATTAAGCGGTACCAAGCAATCGCGACTTCAGCAGATAAAGAGATAGCTGCCGTATTTAAGTTTTCTTGGGCAATGCGAACATCTAAGTCTGAAGCATTTCTATGGGCACGTATCCGCCCCCATAAATCGACTTCATAACTGGCATTCAAGCCTAAACTAAATTGACTTGCATCTGTGTGGGCACTGTAATTTTGTTGGCCTGTCAGTGCGGCAGTAATACTCGGAATTAAGTCTGCCTTGGTTTTTTTAGCAATCGCTTGTGCTTGCTCAAGGCGGTTGTAAGTCGATAACAGGCTGAAATTATTACCCAGTGCTGAGTCGATAAGTTGATTGAGTTGTGGGTCATTAAAAGCGAGCCACCAGTATTCTAGATGTGTTGATTTACCCGGTTGTGAGAATGTTTCGGGAGTTGCTATCGGTGTGGGAATTTTATTTATAGGCATTGCACACGATTGGGCAAGCAGTGCAGTAATGATAATTAAGCGTGGTTTGATATCCATATATGCAAAAGACATTAAATGATGCGAGAGAGTAACAGGTCGTTAGGAATATAGTTATACCTCCTGAAACGTTAGGTGATGTAGCGCTATTGGTTCTCTCAGGACTGGCAAGGCTAGGGTAGCATGGAATTTTGATTTCTTTTTTCGTAGGATTTATATGTGCTATACGAGACTCACTCCTTATTATGTAGAGGGTTGCGTGGTATCCACTTTGACCTTTAGTTTTTGTCCTAGTTTTAAGTATTTTCCTAAGCTATTTTTATTCCATTTACGTAAATCAGCGACACGTACATTAAATTTTTCTGAAATAGTTGATAAAGAATCACCACGACGTACTGTGTAACGAATAGGTTGAATGACTGACTTTCGTTGGGTATATTTTTTTGTTATCTTCTTGGCTTTTTTAATGATCAGCTTTTTTCCTAAAGGTAAAGGCGCTTTAAGCCTAATGTGATTCCAACGTGCAATATCTCTGCTATGCAAATCTAGCTTTCTAGCAATACTCCATAAGCTATCACCTGATTTTACTATGTAAGTCGAGTGTTTATTGCTATGGCTCAGTTGGCTGGCTTGAATAAATGGATTATTACTTATTTTACCTTGCGCTAAAGGAATAAGCAGGTAAGTTCCAGCGCGAATTGTATTGTTATTTAAATGATTGACTTCACGAATCACTTTAACTTGAGTGTTATAACGGTAAGCAATACGACTTAAACTATCGCCTGAGGTTACTTTGTGACGTTGCCACTTAATGCGGTCTTGATCTGCTAGCGAAGCTAGGTTTTCTTCAAAAAGATCTACTTTATCAATAGGAATTAATAAACGGTGGGGGCCTTTTGGTGGAGTGTAAGCGCGGTTACAGCCAGGGTTTAATTTAAATAATTCATTTAATGAGGTATCAGCAAGCTTAGCAGCTAAAGATAAGTCAAGCTGTGAACCAATATTGACAGCAGAGAAGCGAGGTTTATGATCCAGTTTTATTAAATCGACACCATAATGCTTCGCGTTAGCGAATATTTTGGCTAAAGCTAATAATTTAGGAACATAGTGCTCTGTTTCTCTAGGAAGGTCTAAACTCCAAAAATCAGTTGCTTTATTTTTAGCGCGGTTGCGTTTTATTGCGCGTTTTACATTGCCTTGGCCGGCATTATAGGAGGCGAGGGCGAGTAGCCAATCATGCTCAAATAGTTCGCCTAGATTTTTCAAGTAACTCGTTGCAGCCTCAGTTGAAGCATAAATATCACGCCTTCCGTCATACCACCAATTCTGTTCTAGGCCATAAATTTTACCTGTAGAGGGAATAAACTGCCACAATCCTGCAGCACGCGCATGTGAGTAGGCGTGTGCTTTAAAACCACTTTCGATTGCAGGCAATAAAGCAAACTCACCTGGTAAGCCTTTTGCCTCTACTTCTTTAATAATGGCATATAAATAAGGCTTGGCACGAGCTTGAATCGTTTCAATGTGTTTGGGGTGTGCTAAATACCACGCGACAGCCTTATCAATACGGGCATTGTCTTCTTGTGGAATGGCAAAAAGAGAAACTAGGTATTGCCAGCTATCTTTAGGCTGGCTACTAACACCGGTAGCAGGAGTAAAATCTTCTTGATCGACTAATAAGGTCGATTGCAAAATTGATTGAGGTGCAGGAGAGGCATTAATGATAGCTGGTTCTATACGCAGGTGCGTACTATGATCAGTATTTTTTAGACTACAGCCATTAGCGAGTAGTAAGCTCAAAGTTCCGGAAATAATGGCACGTTGCTTAAGTTTGTTCATAGTCTAATAAGATAGCTACTTTTTTATATAAATCTGTCTATTCTACTGCGTTTATAGAAAATTCTTAAAAAATATTATCCGAATTCGCCTTTAATAAGCGAGAGGGCTATTAGGGCTGTTATTTACCCTTTTTAAAGGGGGCAATAAGGCATTGAAATAGGTTATAAAGGAGAGAAATTGAGCTTAATAATGGGGTTACCCTTTGTAATCATGTTTAGCTATATAGGCCCATTAGTTTATTTTTTAAGTGTAAAGAATCGAGTCACTCATGCTTTTTTAATTTTAGCATGAATCAAATTGCCTTATAATAGCTATTTTAGTTTTTACATTACTATCAATTAGGAATTTAATATGAAAAAAATATCTTTTCTTGCGTTTTTCTTGTTTTTATTCAGTGCGGTTTCTTACGCACATGGCCCCGTTAGAGGGAAAATGACGGCAACTATAGATATTGAAGCGCCCGCTGAAGAGGTTTGGGAGATTATCAAAAATTTTGATGATATGTCATGGCACCCTGACATTAAGGTAATAAGTTCTACTGGTGGTAATGAGAAAGGTGCTACACGTGTTTTGTCTGTTGAAGGCGGAGAAATAACTGAGAAGCTAAAAAGCTATAGTGATAAAAAAATGTCATATAAGTATAAAATTACGGATATGACTGCGGTAAAAACAATTCAACATTCTGGCCAAGATGAAGTTGTTCCTGTATTACCAGTTGATAATTATCAAGGTGTGATCACTGTTAAGAAAAAAGGTAATAGCTCTGTTGTTACTTGGGTTGCTACTTATTACCGCGCTTATATGAATAATTATCCGCCAGAAGAGTTAAATGAAGAAGCTGCTGATGCTGCTGTGACTGCCGTTTTAACTTCAGGTCTAACAAGTTTATTACATAAATTTGAACCTAACACATTATCTACAGCGATTACATTTACTATGAAAAGGTAGTTTTAATCTGCTCTACCGCTTGTATTTTACTGAGCTGGGCTAGCTTGGCTCAGTAACTCTACATTTCTTCCTCCCTCCTTCATTAGTGGTTTCTTTGTGAATAATCCATACAAAATTGTTTTACATTTCGTTACAGTCTTATGTTTCGTCTATAGCGCTAATGCATTAGCACAATCTTATGCTTTTATAACGAATCAATTAGATAACAAGGTAGCTGTTATTGATTTAACAACCAATGAGGTTATTAAATCAATAACCGTTAAAGGTAAGCCTGTTGGTGTTGCCGTTAACCATGAAAATAATCAAGTTTATATCAGTACACCTCAAGGCGAAGGCTTTACCATTCTTGATGACAATACACTGGAAGTTATTGATCGAGTTAAAGTCGGGGGCGCGTCAGTTGGAATTGCAGTAAGTCCTGATGGACAGCGTATTTTTGTTGCTGATTGGTATGAAAATACTGTATCTATTTTTAATAGTGCTGACTTACATTTAGAAAAGAAAATGACCGTGGGAAAATCACCTTCGGGGCTATCTGTTAGTCACGATAATCGTTGGTTATATGTCGCTAATCGTATGGATGATTCAATTTCTCAAATTGATTTAGATAAATTAAGGGTTAGAAATACAACGAAAGTAGGTGCTCATCCTTTTGGTATTTGTTTAGATAATAAAAGGCAACGACTTTATAGTGCTAATGTAGAAAGTAATGATATTTCTGTATTAAGCACCCAAGGTGCTAATTTGAAACGTGTGGCGCGTATAAAAGTTGGCGGGCGTCCTTATGCTTCAGCTTTGGCACTAGGGGGCAAGTTGTTATTTGTGACCAATCAAGATGATAGTACTGTTTCTGTGATTGATACAAAAACCTTAACTGAAATTAAGCAAATTGAAGTTGGTGAAAAACCTGAAGGGATAAGCACAAGTACTGATGATCGCCATGTTTATGTCGCTAATTGGTTTGATGGAACAGTTTCAGTTATTGATGCGCAAACACTTTCTGTTGTTAAAACAATCAGCGTTGGTGATGGTAGTCGTGCTTTTGGTGATTTTATTAGTCGCTGAGGTATTGCCTTTAAAGGTAGAGCATGACTTTAGCCCACCTTTAAGCAAGCGAAAAATACTATTCATATAGTTACCAATATGCAGCCACAAGTAGAAATATTCTCTCAAGGTGAAGAGCTTATCACCGGTCAAACAGTTGATAGCAATGCGACTTGGTTATCTCAAGAGCTAGTACAAATGGGTTTTATCATCAAGCGTCATACGACTGTCGGTGATAATTTATCTGATTTAAAAAAACTATTGCAAGAAATTTCATTACGTACCGACTGTTGTATTAGTACTGGAGGTCTAGGGCCAACAACAGATGACTTAACATCTCAAGCTGTTGCTGCAGCTTTTGCTCGACCTTTATCTTTAGACTCGGCAGCATTGGAGAAAATAAGCACTTACTTTTCGGGACGTAAGCGGGCTATGGCTGGCACTAACCGTAAACAAGCCTTTTTCCCAGAGGGTGCTGAGCGTATTGATAATGAATGGGGCACTGCACCAGGTTTTGCTTTACAAGAAAATCGTTGCTGGTTTGTTTTTCTACCTGGAGTACCATTTGAAATGAAAGCAATGTTTGCTGAGCAAATTACAACAAGATTAAAACAACGCTTTTCATTGCAAGCAAATCAATTGATCACTTTACGATCTATAGGTATAGGAGAATCTGATTTGCAGGAGAGAATTAATACCGTGCCTTTACCTGATGCCGTTCAGTTGGGTTTTCGAGCAGGTGCTGATGAAGTTCAAACTAAGTTATTATTCCCCGCAGACACAGATCAGGAGCAAGTTAAACAGCTTGTGCAACAACTTGTTTCCAATATTGGTGATTATGTTTTTGCCATCGATGGGTTGAACAAGAAACAAGGTTCTCTTGTTGGTGTTATTAATCAGTTAATGCAGCAGCGAGGATTAACCTTATCAGTACAGGAGACTGCATCCCAAGGTTTAATCGCTGCTAAATGCATTGGCCAGCCCTGGTTATTGGCATCATCTTTTAGTCAAACACTAGAACAGTTAAGTGATAAACTTAGTCTTCAACTGAAGTCTACGGTTAGTTTTAGAATAGCAGAAACTATCGCTCAAAAGATCCAGCAGCAAGAAGGTACTGATTTGGTGCTAGTTCAGTTGTATCAAGGGGGCGTTGAACAACTTCAGCACAAAGAGCAAAGTATTGTTATTTATAATCTACTATTAACGCCAGAGGGGATTCGGCGTAGTGAATCTAATATGAATGGTTTGCAACAACGAAAGCAAAATCAATCTGCACTATTAGCCTTGGATTTTTTAAGGCGCTATTTACAAAACAAAGGCGAATCATAATGCTATTTTAGATTTTATTGCTTTTCGTATGTAGCCAAGCCCACAAGCGATAAACGAGCATAAAAGCAATAACAGAAGATGCGCCTATAATAAAATCTCGGTTATCTTCAATCAAATCGTGTAATTGCAAGACAATGCTTTGATTAACTTCTTTGTAAAGTAAATAACTGCCTAATAGTAGTACGAAATAGCCAAAGCCTCGCTTTAAATGATGTGCAGGAATATAGCTTGAAGCATGTGCCCCTGCAAAACTGCCGATAATAGCTAGAATAGTAATCGTTAAAGTCAAGACTGGATCAATATCTAAGTGATTAGCATGGCCAGCAAGCGCTGCTGTAGTTTGTAAGGTAATAATAAATAAAGAAGTTCCAATCGCCCCATGAATGGGTAATTTAGCGAGATGAGTTAAGGCGGGAACGAGCAGAAATCCTCCTCCAACGCCTACTAAACCTGTCACAATCCCCAAGAAAAAACCATCGAATAAAATAGCCAGTACAGGTAGTTCTAAAGGGCAAGTAGGTGTGTCCTTTGAATCAGTGCGGGCATCTTTGGGTTGTTTGCTGTTTTTTAAAATCATAGAGAAAGCCGCAATCAGCATAACCACGCCTAATAGCACGAGTAATAAAGCGCCAGGAATATAAGCTGTTAAACGTCCTCCTAAAAAAGCCCCGAGCATGCCAGCGCTACCAAATACAGCCCCAGTTTTCCAGCAAACGCGGTCTTTACGAGCATGGTGATATGTTGCAATTAAACTCGTGCAGCCAACGACAAAAAGAGACATGACAATAGCACTTTTAGCAGGAATATCGACTAAATAAACTAGCACAGGAACCGTTAATATCGAGCCACCTCCCCCCAATAAGCCCAGTAAAAAGCCAATAATAATGGCGAAGAAACTAGCTAAAAACATAAGTTTATTATCCTTGTCTTAGTGGTTCTTGGGACGTTTCTATTTTTCCGCAAGCTTGGTTTGCTGGGAGTGCGGCATCAATATATTTAGGGTAGGGTAAATTTAAATTATTCATAATTTCAATGAATTCAGCGCAAGTTTTTTGCTGCCCTAAACGAGCATTTAATGCTATTTCTTGGGCAATATTAGACACCCGTTTGCCATTATAATCATGTCCAGGATAGACTAATGTATCCGCCGGTAGGGTAAACAGCTTTTCGGTGACACTATTATATAAGGTGGCTGTATCGCCTTGCTGGAAGTCAGTGCGGCCGCAGCCATTAATCAGTAAGGAATCCCCCGTAAACACACGGTCACCAATTAGGTAACTCACACAGCCACTCGTATGACCTGGTGTGTGTAATATTTTAATTTCAATGCCACCCACTTGCAACACCACCCCATCTGTTACTAAGAGATCAGCACACATAGCGCCTGCGTCCCTATGAACTATGCTTTTGCTGCTTAGCTGATCACGTAATAAACTAGCACCTGTGACATGATCTGCATGCACATGTGTTTCCAAGGTATAAACAAGCGTCAGATCTAAGCTCTCAAGTAGCTTGATATAGTGCTTTAATTCTGTTGCAACCGTATCAATTAAGAGCGCTTTTTTACTGACTTCACAAGCGACAAGATAAGTATAAGTACAGGTTTCTGGTTCAAAAAGTTGTCTAAAAATCATTATTATTTATCCAGTAATATAATCAAATGCTAATTAAAGGTTAGCGATAATAGTGCTTAATTGCAAGGCAAAGTTTCCACGAATTTATATTGCAAGAGCAGAATTAAATTTAAAAGTGGTAAACTAACTAGATACAACGTTAGTAATATAACTGGATCATTTGGAGTAATAAATGCTGAATAAAGTAACCTTAATAGGAAATTTAGGCGCTGACCCTGAAGTACGATATATGCCTACAGGTGGGGCAGTTACCAATATTCGTTTGGCGACAACGGAACGCTGGAAAGATAAACAAACGGGTGAGCGTAGAGAAAGTGTTGAATGGCATCGTGTTGTTTTTTTTAATCGCTTGGCAGAAATTGCGGGCGAATATTTAAGAAAAGGTAGTCAAGTTTATATAGAGGGGCGCATTCGCACACAAAAATGGCAAGATCAAAGTGGCCAGGATCGTTACACGACGGAAATTGTCGCCGCTGAAATGAAAATGTTAGGGAGTCGTTCAGGGGGTACAGCACCTTTGGGTAATCATTCACCTGCGCAGCAACATGCTACAGCACAAAATACTTCGCCCCCTGCCCAGAGTCAGAGTAATCCGGCCTCTACTCCTGCATCACAATCTCGGCCTATGTCTGAACAACCGCCAGCTGCGGCTTATGAGGATTTTGATGATGATATTCCTTTTTAGGAGACACCTAACACTAATTGTGTAAAAGATATTTATAAGCCTCTATTTATAGGGGCTTTTTTTATGGTGAAATGATTTTTTTTGTAAAATTTATATTTGCTGGGGTATTGAAGACTAATTTTATATTTAAAAAAATAAACTAACTATTCTCTATGTTGCTATTCAGAATTCCCTTCGAATACATACAATACCCAGCTCTAAACCTAGAGAGTAAAGAGAAATATCAAGTTTAATGAGTCAGAATAAAAAATTTTTTCTAAAGAATTTGATGATTAAGTCGATAAGTATATAAATAATTTTTTCCTTAAGTCCTTTAAATTTGTGTCGTCAAGCTTGTCATCATCACCTATTTGAATACTAAATCTTATATGTTTGAATCAAGTCACAATAATAAAGGTTAAAGTTCTTTTTTTGCTGTTCTTTCCTGTATCATTCAAGAAAGTTAAAAAATTATTCATAATATTACCTTAGGAGAAATAGATGGCTAGCATACTAGCAGTTGATGACTCAGCTTCAATGAGACAAATGGTCGCCTTTACTTTAAAAGGCGCTGGTTATACGGTTGTTGATGCTGTAGATGGTGTAGATGCACTTAATAAAGCAAAAACGCAAAAGTTTGATTGCGTAGTAACTGATGTGAATATGCCAAATATGGATGGAATTACATTAATTAAAGAGTTAAGAGCCTTACCTAATTACAAGTTTGTCCCTATGTTAATGTTAACGACAGAATCAGGTATGGATAAAAAGCAACAAGGTAAAGCTGCTGGTGCAACAGGTTGGATCGTTAAACCTTTTAATCCTGACCAACTATTAAAAACGATAAAAAAAGTTTTAGGCTAGTCAACAATAAGTTTAGGTTTGCATTCTCAAAGCTTAATAGATAAAGGTTGAGTTATATAGTGATATAAGCAATAAGGTCGGCTGGTATTTTTTACTTAATTTAAAGTATACAGGTTATTCAATGTCAATTGATATGGCGCAGTTTCACCAGGTTTTCTTCGAAGAAAGTTTTGAAGGCTTGGATATTATGGAGTCAGGATTATTAAACCTGGATATGGGCGATGTTGATTCTGAAGTTATTAATACAATTTTCAGGGCAGCTCATTCAATAAAAGGCGGTAGCGGAACTTTTGGTTTTACTGCGGTATCGGATTTTACCCATGTGATGGAAACGCTCTTGGATGAGATGCGTGATGGGCGCAGGCAAATTACTCAAGCGGCTGTTGATGTCTTGCTTGGTTCGGTTGATTGCTTGCGTGAAATGTTGTCGGCCATACAAGATGAAAATGATATTGATGAGGTTAGTGTCGCAGAGCATAAAAAGGCTTTGGAAATTGAGTTAAATGGTGCAAGTGGTAAGGGTAATTCACCAGCTACTCCTGTTGAGTCGCCTGAAACAGTGGTTATTAAGGAGATGGAAAGTGCCACTGAAAGCGGATGGAAGATTTCTTTTTGTCCCCATGCGGATTTACTAAAAACAGGTAATGATCCTGTGCGCATGTTTCGAGAGTTATCGGAGCTAGGTGATTTAGAGGTTATTGTTGATTTGCACGGCGTTCCTGCACTCTTTGAACTGGATCCTGAAGAGTGTCATTTGTCTTGGACTTTGATTCTTAAAGGAAGTGTTAAAAGAGAAGAGATTGATGATATTTTTGATTGGGTTGAAGGTGAGTGTGATTTATCTATTCAAGAATTAAACTTAGGTGAAGCGTTAGTTAATATGCAACAGACTGAGCCTTCTAGTTTGGTTGAGCAAACAACTCCAAGTGACAGTCTAATCACTGAAAATCAGGAAAACCCTGAGCCGAAGAAAAATATTCCAACATCATCTAAACCCGTTCAAGCTAAGGAGAAAAAATCAAAAGGAGCTGCTTCGACTTCCATTCGAGTAGATACCGGGAAGATAGATACGCTCATTAATATGGTTGGTGAACTGGTTATTACTCAGTCTATGTTGAGCTTAGTCGGCGAACATTTCTCCCCTGACAAAATCGATCACCTAAAAAATGGCTTAGTGCAATTAGAAAGACACACGCGTGAGTTACAAGAAAGTGTCATGAATATCCGCATGCTACCCATCAGCTTTGTATTTAGTCGTTTTCCTCGGCTGGTACATGATTTGAGCACTAAGCTGGATAAAAAAATTGAGTTAAAGTTAGTTGGTGAACATACAGAAGTTGATAAAACAGTTGTTGAACTTATTAGTGATCCGCTGGTTCATTTAGTACGCAATAGTTTGGATCATGGTATTGAAATGCCCGCTGACCGAATTGCCGCCGGCAAGCCTGAAGTGGGCTTGATAACCCTAGAAGCTTATCATCGTGGTGGTAATATTGTTATCGAGGTGAAAGATGATGGAAAAGGACTCAATAAGGACTTTTTACGTAATAAAGCGATAGAAAAAGGTCTTTTAGATCCTGATGCTGTGTTGACTGATAAGCAGTGCTATGAGCTGATTTTTATGGCTGGATTCTCAACGGCAGAAAAAGTAACCGATGTTTCAGGGCGTGGCGTAGGCATGGATGTGGTACGCCGAAATATCCAGTCTTTAGGCGGCAATATTGAGATTACATCTAATTTAGGACAGGGTTCAACCATATCAATTAATTTACCTTTAACCTTGGCTATTTTAGATGGTCAGTCTATTGCCGTAGGAGATGAGACATTTATTGTGCCACTTGGCTCTATTATTGAGTCCATTAAAATTAACGATAATATGGTTAATCGTGTCGCTGGAAAGGGCGAGACATTTCGTTTGCGTGATGAATACCTGCCTATAGTACGAATGCATCATGTTTTTAATGTGAAATCAGCGAAAGCAACTAAATTAACCGAAGGCTTATTAGTTGTTGTCGATGGGCAAGGTGTTCGCTGTGGCTTATTTGTCGATGATTTATTAGGCCAACAACAAGTGGTTATTAAGTCGCTAGAAGCAAACTATCGGCGTGTGGAGGGGGTATCAAGTGCAACGATACTGGGTGATGGTTCAGTTGCGTTAATTTTGGATATTCCTGGTTTAGTACGTTTATCAAATCAGTAATACGAAACAGTAATGACTCAAGAAACTGATACACAAGAACTAGAAGAAACTCAGCTTGAGAACTCTATGCAGTTTTTAAGCTTTACTCTGGGTGAAGAAGAATACGGTGTTGATATATTAAGTGTTCAAGAAATACGCAGTTGGGAGCCTGTTTCTAGAATACCTAATGTACCCAGTTATGAAAAAGGAGTGGTGAATTTACGAGGTGCTATCGTTCCGATTATTGATTTACGAGAAAGATTTAACTTAGAGCATTCTGAATATACTAACTTAACCGTTGTGGTTGTTTTGCAGACAATTTTACAAGGTAGAAGTCGTACTATGGGGCTTGTTGTTGACTCGGTTTCTGATGTCAATAATATTGATCTGCAATCAATTCAAAGTGCGCCTGATTTTGGGACAAAAGTCAGTACCGAGTTTATTAGTGGCTTAGCATTAGTTGAGGAACGAATGCTAATACTACTCGATGTTAAAAAATTATTGAAATTAGATGGTGTGGACGATGCTGCAGAGGATGATAATGATGAAAGTTAAACTGCTTAAATTAACAAAGTTGATTGGTAAGGAGAATGCATAGTGAAAGTTAACATGCCTGTGACTGATAATGAAGTCATGATGAAAGATGGGACTATTTTAGTAACGCGTACTAATTTAAAAGGCGTTATTACTTATGCCAATGATGCTTTTGTTGAAATAAGTGGATTTTCTTATGATGAATTAATTGGTAAAAACCATAATATGGTACGGCACCCAGACATGCCAGCGGTTGCTTTTCAGGATTTATGGGACTCTATTAAGGGGTTGAGACCCTGGACTCAATTGGTTAAAAACCGAACTAAATCAGGTGATTATTATTGGGTAGAAGCACATGTTACGCCTGTTTATAAACAAGGGGTTCCTGTTGAATATCTTTCTGTGCGTTATGCACCTAGCCGTGCACAGGTTAATGAAGCAGATACTTTATATCGAAAATTAAATGACAGTCGCGCGACAACGATTAGACCTGTTGGTTTAGCAAAAGTAATAAAAGCAATTAAAGAAATTTCGATCAATAAAAAAGCGGGCATTATTGCAGGTGCATTTTTATTACCTAATATTTTTTTAATGAAGCAGTTTTATGGTGCCCAACAACTATTACCTCTTGCAATCGTCGCTTTGCTCTCTACTTTAGCTTGTATATTAGGGTATAGGTTGGTACGTGATGTCATAGGCTCCTTGGTTAAAGCGACTAATATGTGCTATCAAATGACGGATAATAATTTTAGGAATAAGACAGATATTGATCGTAATGATGTAATCGGAGGTTTCAATCGAGCCTTGTATGGCATGCAAGTTAAATTAAATGCAGACATGGCTTATATGAAACAAACAGGGAGTGAGTCTTTACGTATTAAACAAGCATTAGATAATGTCAGTTCTTGTGTCATGGTAGCTAATACTAACCTGGAAATCATTTATATGAATGATACCGTGAAAAGTATGTTCAAAAATGCTGAGAAGGATATACAGCAGCAATTACCTAATTTTGATGCAGATAAGCTTTTAGGGGCTAATATTGATCAGTTCCATAAAAATCCAGCTCATCAAAGAGGCATGGTGCCTAATTTACAAGATACTTTAACATCGGAATTAGTCATTGGCTCACGGCATATGAATTTTGTTGCTAACCCTGTTTTAGATGAGAGCGGAAGTCGAATTGGTACGGTAGTTGAGTGGTTGGATAGAACGCATGAAGTTAAGATAGAAAAAGAAATTGAAAATTTAGTGGAAGGCGTTAAAACAGGGAATTTATCTGCTCGGATTGAAATGGCAGATAAAGACGGTTTCTTTGAAAAGCTAAGTCAAGGAATTAATGAATTAACAGATGGTATTGAAGGCGTTTTTTCTGATATTAATAATACGATGCACAGCATGGCAACAGGTGATTTATCAAATAAAATTACTAATGACTATGAGGGGGTTTACGATGACTGTAAAGGCAGTATAAATGCCACGATCGATAAATTAGCGGATACTGTAGGGCAAATAAGAGAGTCGGCGGATTTTATTAATAATTCCTCACAAGAGATTGCCAGTGGTAATAATAACTTATCTGAGCGTGTAGAAGCGCAAGCGGCGAGTTTGGAAGAAACAGCTTCGAGCATGGAGGAACTGACTAGTACCGTTAAAAATAACGCAGATAATGCCCAACAAGCTAATCAGGTAGCGAGTAGTGCTAGAGAATTGGCAGAAAAAGGTGGCACAGTCGTTATTTCAGCAGTTAATGCAATGGCTGAAATTAATGAAAGTAGTAATAAAATTGCTGAAATTATTGGTGTTATCGATGAAATTGCCTTTCAGACGAATTTACTTGCCTTAAATGCTTCCGTTGAAGCAGCAAGGGCAGGTGAGCAAGGGCGTGGATTTTCTGTTGTAGCGACTGAAGTGCGTAATCTAGCACAACGTAGTGCCGCCGCCGCACGTGAAAGTAAAGAGCTAATTCAAACCAGTATACAAAGAGTACGTACAGGAACTGAGTTCGTTAATGAGACAGGTGTATCATTAAATGAAATTGTCGGAGGCGTGAAAAAAGTCGGTGATATTATTTCTGAAATTGCGGCGGCTAGTATTGAGCAGTCTCAAGGAATTGAACAAGTTAACCAAGCTGTTTCAGAAATGGACGAAATTACTCAGCAGAATGCCGCTTTAGCTGAAGAAGCTTCAGCAGCAAGTGTATCTATGAGTGACCAATCGACTAATATGATTAATCTATTACAATTCTTTAGTTTTAATGGGGCTCCAAGTCCAGTAAATAGAGCCGTTGATCAACAGGTTCCTCCTCCAGTTTCCCCAAAACCTACTCTGCACAGTATTAATAAATCACAAGCAAAAGACATGGTAGGAAAGTCTTTTGTAGAAACAAGTGAGGATGATGAGTGGGATGAGTTTTAAGCTGATACGCAATAAAATTAAGATAAACAAGTAGTTTGTAAACCGTATGTTTTTACACGCGTAAAACATACAGCTAATGATTAGGAAGTGAATATGGCTAACGACGCTATGGGTAATCAATCGAATATGAGCGGACAGTATTTGACTTTTGATTTAGCAGGAGAAATGTATGGCGTTGAAATCTTGAAAGTACAAGAAATTCGAGGCTGGGAAAAAGTGCGTAATATTCCTAATGCGCCTGATTATATCAAGGGAGCGCTCAATTTACGCGGAGAAGTCGTCCCTATCATTGATTTACGCGTACGTTTTGCAATGGAGAATAGAGAGTTCACTCCTGTTACTGTGGTTATTGTTTTATGTGTTGAATCTGAGCAAGGAACTAATGTCATTGGTGTTGTTGCAGATGCGGTTGCAGATGTTTTAGATATTAAATTAGCAGATATTAAAGAAAAACCAAATTTAGGAAGCAAAATTGATACCCGCTTTATGCGTGGTATTTACGTGTATAAACAAAATATGATTATGCTTTTAAATGTCGATAAGCTACTTAACCCAGATGAGTTTGAAGGGCTGCCTAGTTTATTATGAGTGTTAGAGTGGTTGCTATTATTAATCAAAAAGGGGGTGTTGGTAAAACGACTACCTCGACGAATCTCACCCATGCTTTAGCTAAAAAAGGCTATAAAGTGACTGTTATTGATTTAGATCCGCAAGGACATTTGGCCGTTTCTTTTGGGGTAACATCGCCTCAGATTAGTGGTGTTGATGCAGTGATGTTAGGTGAGAAAAATATTGAGCAACAGCTTATTGTCGCTCGTGATAATTTGCAGCTTATTGTTGCTGGTCCGAGGCTACAAGAGATAGAGCAGTTGACCGATGGCGGTGCAAAACGTGGTGATTTATTGCGCAAAGCATTGCATGAGAATTTACAAGACCAAGATTTTGTTTTTGTTGATTGTCCACCTTCATCGGGTGTATTGGTCGCAAATGCATTATTTGTAGCGGATGAGGTTTTAATTCCGATGACGAGTGACTTTTTGGCACTACAAGGTTTGTCGCATTTAGTTGCTACTTTAAAGCGCTTTGAAAGTGCATTAAAGAAAAAATATAAAATTTCTTTAGTGATGTCTCGCTATGCAACGACAAGACGTATATCTAAAGAAGTTTTAAGTACGATGTTAAAACATTTTCCCAATCAGGTACTAGCGACTGTTATTCGAGAGGCTTCGGTATTAGCCGAGTGTCCTAGTTTTGGTAAAACAATTTTAGAGTATCGACCTGGAAGCCGTTCAGCACGAGATTTTCGTGATTTAGCGAATGCTTTTCTTGAAGGTAAGGTGATGTAAATGACGACAAAAAATAAAGATAGTTTAATTGGTTTTGATCCACTCGCTTGGATCAATGATGATGAGTCACCAGCTCAAGAGGAAACCTCAGTAGAACAGGTAGTTGATAGCGCAATAGTTGATAAGCCTGAGAATGAAGATTTAACTACTGAAATCAGTGAGTTTATAGATAATTCAAAAATTCTCTTAGAGGATACGCTCAATATTAGTACGGTGACAGAGCTACACAGTCATTTAGTACAAGCTTTACAAGATAATGAGTGTTTAGATATTGATGCTGCGAATGTGAATAGTATTGATACTGCAAGTTTACAGTTGTTTGTTGTTTTAAAGCAGGAGGCACTCAAGTTAAATAAGGATATTATTTTTGATTTTCCATCGGATAAATTTATAGAAGCGGCTAAACTGCTAGGTATCGATAATATGCTAGGGGTTGATCAGGCTGCTGCTGGTTTTTTCTGACCAGAGTACAGCAAAGAAAGGATAAAAACGATGGAAAAACAGCGTGAATTTAACTATACCCGAGCAAATTTTGAAGTACTGAGAGCCATATCAAATAGTCATTCTGGCATTATTGTTACAGATGATAAGTTTGATATGTTTTATTCTCGCCTATCAAAGCGTGTAAGAATGCTAGGCTTAAAGGATTTTCAGGAATATTGCCAGTACTTGAAAAATAACGAAGAACATGAGTTTACAGAGTTTATTAATGCGATTACGACAAATTTAACCGCTTTTTTTCGTGAAAATCATCATTTTGAATATGTAAAAAATACGATTATCCCTGAATTACTTAAACGAAATCATATGAGTAGGGAAATTAAGGTATGGTCTGCTGGCTGTTCTACTGGAGAAGAGCCTTATTCTATCGCGATGACATTATTGGAAAACTTACCTAAGAACTGGAATGTAAAGATTTTGGCCACAGATTTAGATACGAATGTTTTACAAACTGCCGCAACAGGTATTTATGGAGATGATCGTGTCAGTGGTTTATCAACAGATCGCTTAAAAAGATGGTTTAAAAAAGGCATTGGCAGGAATGCGAATAAAGTAAAAGTTAAACCTGAACTGCAAGCCTGCATTCGTTTTAAACAACTTAATTTGATGAATGAATGGCCTATGAAAGGGCATTTTGATTTTATTTTTTGTCGTAATGTAATTATTTATTTTGATCGAGATACAAAGGAAAAGCTTGTTAATCGTTACAGTACTTTATTATTTACAGGCGCACATTTATTAATTGGTCACTCGGAGTCTTTACATCAAATTGAGACTGATTTTGATTTAATTGGTAATACTATTTATCGAAAAATAAGATAAAAAGCATACAATTTCTCATCACACATGGACACGTTGATGTAGGATACACTAGAAAATGCAGCGCAACATTTACCTTGATTTTTCGAACTTAATTATTCAAACGTCAGTAGATAATGAGACATTACAAAAATACGTTATTATGAATGAAAATATAGCCCCCCCTTCAGTTGAAGGGTTTGAGTCAATAAAACGTTACTGGGATAAACAAAATAATATTGTTACTGCCAAAGTATTACCTGGCGAGTATTATGTAACTAGGGAAAATGAACTTATTACCACTGTCCTGGGTTCTTGTATTTCAGCTTGTATTCGCGATCCTATCTCTGGTATAGGTGGTATGAATCATTTTATGCTGCCTGAAACAAGTAAAGCACGTTTACAAGCGGGTGATGAGGCCGTTGTGGGTAATGCTACGCGCTATGGAAATTATGCAATGGAACATTTAATTAATATCATTTTATCTAACGGTGGTAAACGAAAAAATCTTGAGGTCAAGCTATTTGGTGGCGGAAAAATTATCCCAACTATGAGTGATGTGGGAGCAAGAAATATACAGTTTGTATTAGATTATGTCGATGCTGAGGCTTTGCGATTGCTTGCCCAAGATTTAGGCGATATTTATCCACGTAAAGTGAATTATTACCCCCAGACGGGTAAAGTTAAAATGAAAAAAATTCAAGATATACATAATGAAACGCTTGCTATTAGAGAGAAGCGATACTTTAACAGTATTAAAGATATGCCTGTTGAAAGTGATATTGAATTATTTTAAGGGAATATGTTAGATGGAAAAAATACGCTTATTAATTATTGATGATTCAGCACTTATTCGTACGATGTTGAGTAAAATATTTGAGTCTTCAGCTGCAATTGAGGTCGTTGGGACTGCTGCAGACCCTATTATCGCCAGAGATAAGATTAAGAAACTAAAACCTGACGTTTTAACTTTGGATATTGAAATGCCACGCATGGATGGGTTAACTTTTTTGCGTAATTTAATGCGCTTAAGGCCTATGCCGGTGGTTATGATTTCGACTCTAACTGAGAAGGGTGCTGAGGTAACTTTAGAAGCCCTATCTATTGGTGCTGTCGATTTTGTTGCTAAGCCAAAAGTAGATGTGGCCAATACACTGAATGCCTACGCCGAAGATTTAATTGCAAAAGTTAAAGCAGCAGCTAAAGCAAATATACGATCTGGATCTAGCTCAGTCAGTAATCAAAGCAATCATAAACAGGCAGCTAATATTTCTACAAAATTAAACATCCAAGATGAACAAGCGACGACTCCGAAAAAACATTTTGTTACTACGGAAAAAATTATTGCTATAGGTTCATCGACAGGGGGAACAGAAGCAGTTAAAAATGTAGTAAAAGGTTTACCAACAACAACCCCTGCCATTGTTATTACCCAGCATTTACCCATTGCTTTTAGTGCTTCTTTTGCTAAGCATGTTAATGAGGTAACTGAAATGAAAGCCTGTGTTGCTGAAGAAGGCCAAGTGATTAAGTCAGGGCATATTTATATTGCGCCAGGAGATAGGCACTTACTCGTGATTAGGCATGGTATACATTATGTCTGTCAGTTAAATGATGGCCCGCTTGTGAATAGGTTTAAGCCTTCTGTGGAAGTGATGTTTCGTTCCATCGCACAAAATGTTGGCAGTAATGCCATAGGTGTCATGCTTACAGGAATGGGAGCCGATGGTGCTGTGGCCATGAAAGAAATGCGTGATGCTGGATCAACAAATATCATTCAAGATGAAGCCAGTAGTGTCGTATGGGGTATGCCAGGCGAAGCTTATCGCCAAGGTGCAGCGCATTATGTACAGCCTCTCGATCAAGTTGCTGCACAAATACTTGCACTCGTTAAATAACCTGGAAATTAAAATGTCGCTTCTTTTGAAAAAAATCATTTGGCCTTTTGTGTTCACATTAGTTGCTTTGTTTTTACCGCTATTTTTTTCTATAGAAATCTTGTATTGGGTTGTTATTCCAAGTTTATTTGGACTTTTCTGTGTACTTACTTACCAAGCTCAGCAAGCTAATTTTATAAAGGATGGAGAGCTTGAGGATGAAAATTTTTCTGTAGAAGGGGCAGTTGATCAGTATTTACAGACATTACAGCACTGTACCAAACAAGAAGTTATTGATTTTGTTGGTGAGTTAGAACAAGTAAAGCAAGTTGTTTCGGATGCCGTTGTTACTATGTCGAATAGTTTTACTGAAATGCATAATCTTTCGGTTCAGCAGGCAAATGCAATGCATTCATTAGTCAATAATTTAGAAAGTAATTCTACTGAAGAAAGTGAAAAAAAATCAGTAAATTTTGAACAATTTGCAGAAGAAACTGATGGGGTTTTAGCTTATTTTATCGAGCATATTTTAGAGGTTAGTAAACAAAGCATGGAGATGGTTGCCGTTGTAAGTGATGTTGATGAGCATATGAAAAAAATTGTCGTCTTATTGGCTGATGTACAAGGTATTGCGGATCAAACCAATCTATTAGCACTCAATGCGGCGATTGAAGCAGCAAGAGCAGGAGAGGCTGGACGTGGTTTTGCTGTAGTTGCTGATGAGGTTAGAAATTTATCTAAACATTCTGATAAATTTAGTGAAGAAATCAAGAAGGTAGTGGGGGAGTCGCGTACAAATATTAATAATGCCAAACAAATGATTGAAAAAATGGCATCAAGAGACATGAATATAGCCATTACTTCCAAATCGCATATTGACGAGATGATGCGTGACATTGGTACGATGAATGCAAATATGTCGGTACAATTAACGCAAGTATCAGGACTCTCTAGTCAAATGGAGCAAGCAGTTGGAGGTGCTATTCGAGCTTTACAGTTTGAAGATATGGCACGCCAGCAAATTGAATTTCTACAAAGCAATGTACATCATTTTCAAGCGCTAAGTGACGAAGTTCAAATCGGCTTAGGGAGCTTTAAAATGTCTGATATTCTTATGCAAAAAAATGAATTAGAATCAGGAGTACAGCGCTTTAAAGATATGCAGGCACTATGGAAAATTAAAGAAAAGAAAGCCGTTGTACAGAACACAATGGAAGAAGGTGAAATTGATTTGTTTTAGCCTGTATAGACAAACCTTTTCAGAATCTTCCAACCTAATGACAACGTGGAAACCTGATTTTGGGACTATGTACTAACACTAGTTAATAATTAATTAATATTTTAGGGATATAACATGACAGTTGAAGTTTTATTAAATAAAAGTAATAACGAGTTACAAGTAAAAGTTATAGGGCGTTTTGACTTTAGTCTACACCAAGATTTCCGTAAGCTATCAGAGCAGGCTGCAAAAGGTATTAGCTCAATTAGTATAGATCTTGGCAGAACCGAGTATGTGGATAGCTCCGCTTTAGGTATGCTTTTAGTATTACGTGATAAAGTGGGCAGCCAGCAAAGTGCGATAAAAATCATCAATGCTTCCCCTGAAGTCAAAAAAATATTGACCATTGCTAATTTTGATAAATTATTTACAGTGATGTAAGGCAAAAACACCAAAGCTGATGATATTAGATAAAAAAATACAATATAAATCTAAGATCCTAGTTGCAGATGATAGTAAGCTGCAACGCATATTGTTAGAAAAAATATTCTCCCAAGCAGGATATAAAATTTTTGTGGCTGAGGATGGAGATGAGGCATTACAACTTTTTAAGAAAGAAAGGCCAGATCTTGTTGTTTTAGATATTCTGATGCCAAAAATGAATGGAATTGAGGCAGCGACTAAAATAAAGAAAATTTCAGGTGCTGAGTATGTGCCTATTATTTTTATTACTGGGGATAGTCGTGAGGAATACTTGCAGTATTGTATAGATGCTGAAGGCGATGATTTTATTTATAAACCAATTAATGAATTGGTATTAAAAGCAAAAGTAAATTCTTTGTTGCGTTTTCGGCAGCTTTGTCAGAAGCAATATAGCCAAAAGCAACAGCTATTAGAATATCAGCACAAAATGGATCAAGAGCATGAAATTGCCGCAACATTGTATAAAAATATTGTTCACGCTGGATTTTATGATACACCAGAAGTGAAATATCGCTTATCTCCCATGGCTTTGTTTAATGGTGATATATTTTTGGTGGCTAAATCGCCAGGTAATCAACTTTATGTTTTATTAGGTGATTTTACAGGGCATGGTTTAGCCGCCTCGGTAGGTGCAGGGCCTGCGGCAGAAATTTTCTATGGTATGACAGAAAAAGGGTTTGGCTGTAGCGAAATTATTGTTGAAATTAACCGCAAAATGCATAAATTGCTACCTGTTAATATGTTTTTAGCAGCTACGGTTGTGGTTTTTTTTCCGGATACTAACTCCATGAGCTTGATCACTTGTGGTTTACCCGATCATTATTTATTTAATCATAAGACTAAGCAGTTACAGACTATTATTTCCAAAAACTTACCTTTAGGTATTATTGATAGCTTTGTGCCCGACATGCAACATATGCCGATTAGTAAAGATAGCTTTTTGTACTTGTTTACCGATGGTGTTATTGAGGCTGAAAACACACAAGGTGAGCAGTTTGATGCGCCTAGTGTGATTAACAGTATTGATGGTGATATTGATGGTTATACTGCGGTTTTAAGTGCATTAGATAAGCATACTAAGGGAATGGGGCAGCAAGATGATATTACTTTTGTTGAGTTAAACTGTAATGTTTCAGATGCTCAATGGATGCAAGTAGCAACTAAAGCAACACATAAAAAGTTACAAGCGCTTTCTTGGAAGGGATCTATGGAGTTCCAGAGTTCCTCCTTACGACATGCTAACCCCGTTCCTGTCGTGATTAATTTAATTATGGAAATTCAAGGGTTAATTGAGCACCGTGAGTCTATTTTTTTAATTGTTACTGAGTTATTTGCTAATGCTTTAGAGCATGGGTTATTAGAATTGGATTCTAAAATGAAACAAAGTGCTGATGGTTTTATGCAATATTATTCAACTCGAGAGGAGAGGCTAGCGCAATTAAGTGATGGCTATATAAAAATGAGTTTTAATCATCAGCCGACGAAGACAGGTGGAAAATTAGTGATTAGAATGCAAGACTCTGGGCCAGGCTTTGATTTTTCAAAGGTATCATCAGACTTAAAGCAGAATGAACAAAACTTTGGGCGTGGCATAAGTCTCTTATTTAACTTATGTAAGACAGTTGAGTACAGTGGTAATGGTAATCGTGTGAAAGCAGTTTATGAGTGGACTGCATAAAAGCAAATGCGATTGTATTTTATAGGCTAAAAGCTGGGTTAATTAATGAATAAACCGAATCATGCAAAATCTAAATTTGTAGCCGTGGCATCTATTGCTGCTGAACTAAGTGCTGTTATGCATGTGGCAAAAGAAATTTCCTTGGCGGCTGCCAATGCTAAAGCCATTGCTTTTAGAGCCGGTGAAAAGGCAAAAGGCTTCCAGCCGATTACTGATTTTATTAATGAGTTGGCTAAAGAAACGATTGAATTAGTTAATGATATCAATGAGCATGCCTTATTACTTTACCAGATGACAGTTGATGAGCATAGGATGACTGATGCATGCCACTCTTTTGAGACAGTAGTGATATTGGCTGAAGGTGCGCCTTATGCAAGTTCATTAGATAAGTCGGTGGAACTAGCGCAACAGCGTATGCAGCTTTGTCGTACTCAATTCCGAATACATGTCAATCAACTTTTAGATCAACTCGAAGGCGTTATGCACCCTGCTAGAGCGGCACGCGTTATTGCCGCTAACTCAAGGATTGAAGCTTCACAAGCAGGGGAGTACTTACAAAGTTTACAAGCCGTAGCAGAAAGTGTTGATAATGCGGCACAGGTTATTCATGATAATGTACAGCGTTGCCGGAGCGCATTATCCATTCTTAATATTACAGAATAGTTGCTAAAAGAGATTATTTACTATGAAAATGACTAAGCTTTACGATGGATCGTACCAATGGATTATGTACGGACGGGATAAAAATAAACCTAGTAATATTATTGATACTAATCAATATATCATTCGCACGGCGAAGCGTTGCTTAGTGCTTGATCCGGGGGGAGTAGAGTTATTCGCACCGATGTTAGCGGCGGTATTGCATCATGCGCCTGTAGAAGAAATTACCGATTTATTTGCCTCGCATCAAGACCCGGATATTATTTCGTCCTTAGGGCTTTGGGACCAAGCTTTACCGCACGCAAAACTGCATGCACCTGCCTTGTGGGAAGGGTTTTTGCGACATTTCGGTTGTGAAACGATTGAATATGTTGGTATTCCTGATAATGGCGGCGTTATTCAATTGGATGGTGCGGATTTAAAAATTATCCCTGCACATTATTTACATTCTTCAGCTAATTTTCATATTTATGACCCAAAAGCAAAAATCCTGATGTCAGGTGATGTAGGCGCGGCATTAGAGGAGGATGGAGCTCCCATCTTTGTTGATGATTTTAATGCACATGTAGAAAAAATGCGCTTTTTTCATCAGCGTTGGATGCCCTCTAATCAAGCAAAACGTGATTGGATTGACCGAGTGCGTAAGCTTGATATTGATATTATGGCCCCCCAACATGGGCGGATCTTTAAAGGTGATGATGTGAAGCGATTTTTAGATTGGTTTGAGTCACTACAAGTAGGAATTGCTGTTTAAGTTTTTCGTAGGGCCCTCTTTCATAGAGTCAATTATACTTTTGGGAGTAGTGCTTTAATCTGCCTTTATAGCTGGAAATAGAGGCTGAATTACTGTTCCCGCTATACCCTATAAAAAACTAATTGGATTTTATGTTTGCTGTAAAAAAGCGTTTTAAGTATTGACCTGTATAGGATGCTTCAATGTGAGAAACTTGTTCAGGCGAACCTTCGGCAACGACCATCCCACCCTCATTACCACCTTCTGGCCCTATATCAATCACCCAGTCTGCCGTTTTAATGACATCTAGGTTATGTTCAATCACAATCACTGTATTCCCATGATCACGCAAAGTATGTAGTACATTGAGTAATTGCTGAATATCATGGAAATGTAAGCCTGTCGTCGGTTCATCAAGTATATAAAGTGTTTTTCCGGTATCGCGTTTAGATAATTCTTTAGCTAATTTAACGCGTTGCGCTTCTCCACCTGATAAGGTGGTCGCATTCTGCCCCAAGGTAATATAACTTAAACCGACATCTAATAAAGTTTGTAGTTTGCGCGCTAAAGTAGGTACAGGACTAAAGAAGGTATAGGCTTCTTCGATAGTCATATTTAATATTTCATTAATCGTTTTGCCTTTATAGCGGATCTCTAGCGTTTCACGGTTGTAGCGTTTCCCTGCACAGGTATCGCAATGTACAAAAACATCAGGTAGAAAGTGCATCTCTACTTTTACTACACCATCACCTTTGCAAGCCTCACAGCGGCCACCTTTGACGTTAAAACTAAAACGACCTGGTGTGTAGCCGCGAGAACGTGACTCGGGGGTTGCTGCAAAAAGTTCACGTATTGGCGTAAATAACCCCGTATATGTGGCTGGATTTGAGCGCGGAGTACGGCCAATTGGACTTTGATCTATATCGATAATTTTATCAAATTGCTCCAAGCCCTCGACATCATCACAAGGTGCTGGCAGTGTGGATGCACGGTTAATTGCGCGGGCAGCATAGCGATATAAAGTATCATTGATTAATGTCGATTTGCCTGAGCCGGAGACACCTGTGACACAAGTTAATAAACCCACTGGAAAGCTGACATCAATGTTTTTTAAATTATTCCCCTGCGCATTGCGCACTGTAATAAGGTGCTTTTCATCACGCGGCGTGACCTGCTTAGGTATGCTAATTTCCAGCTTACCTGACAAATATTGCCCTGTGATTGATTGTTCATTATTAATTACCTCATCAGGTGTGCCTTGAGCAATAATTTGCCCACCATGAACGCCGGCTCCGGGACCAATATCAACCACATATTGTGCAGCACGAATAGCATCCTCATCATGCTCGACTACAATGACTGTATTGCCTAAGTCACGTAGTCTGAATAAAGTTTTCAATAAGCGCTCATTATCACGTTGATGTAAACCTATAGACGGTTCATCTAAGACATACATAACGCCGACTAAGCCCGCCCCAATTTGACTTGCAAGGCGAATACGTTGTGCTTCTCCACCAGATAAAGTATCTGCACTACGATCTAGGCTAAGATAATCCAGGCCGACATTGACTAGAAATTCTAATCTTTGTTGAATTTCAGTATTAATTTTTTCTGCTATTTCTCCACGTTGACCAGGTAAATCCAGAGCTTGAAAAAATTGTAAAGCTTGCCGAATAGGGAGGTTGGTAATTTCATAGAGCGGTTTTGACGCGATAAAAACATTTCGTGCCGCTGTATTTAAACGTGAGCCATGGCAGCTAGAACAGGGTTTATTCGTTTGGTATTTGGCTAATTCATCACGTACAACTTGTGATTCTGTTTCTTGATAACGGCGCTCCATATTGGCAATAATGCCTTCGAAGCTATGGCGCTTTTTGCGTTTTTTTCCGTTAGCCGTGATAAAATTAAAATTTATAGCTTTGCGGCCACTGCCATATAAAATGATATGCTGTATGTTATCACTCAGTTCATTGAAGGGTGTCTCAGGGTCAAAGTCATAGTGCTCTGCTAGAGAACAAATAAGTTGATAATAATAAGCATTACGCCTATCCCAACCTCTGACAGCACCTGCTGCTAAGCTTATTTCTTTATTATGCACAACCAATTCAGGGTCAAAATGCTGTTTAACGCCTAAACCATCACAAGCACTACAAGCACCTTTCGGGTTATTGAAGGAAAAAATACGTGGTTCTAATTCGGTAATGCTATAACCGCATTTTGAGCAAGCATATTTTTCTGAAAAAACTAACTGTTTTTTCAGGTCATCCATATTCACTGCCGTGGCTATTCCACCCGCAATTCTCAGAGCTGTTTCAAAAGATTCTGCTAAACGTAGACTCATATCAGGACGGATTTTGAAACGATCAATAATGACTTCGATAGTATGCTTTTTTTTGCCATCTATTTCGGGTAGTGCATCGAGCTCATAGACTACGCTGTCAATTCGCACGCGTATAAACCCCTGTGCTTGTAGGTCTTCCAATAGCTGGATATGTTCGCCTTTGCGCTCATTAACTACAGGCGCTAATAGCATCCAACGCTCATCTTGTTTTTGCTCTAAAACATGATCAACCATTTGGCTAATCGTTTGCGCCTCCAAGGATAGCCCATGGGTAGGGCAGCAAGGCGTACCTGCTCGAGCATAGAGTAATCTTAGGTAATCATATATTTCAGTGATTGTACCGACGGTCGAGCGAGGGTTATGTGAGGTAGATTTTTGTTCAATGGAGATTGCAGGGGATAAGCCTTCAATATGGTCGACATCAGGTTTTTCCATCATAGATAAAAACTGACGCGCGTAGGCAGATAAAGATTCTACGTAACGCCTTTGGCCTTCAGCATAAATAGTATCGAATGCAAGCGATGATTTTCCTGAGCCAGATAAACCAGTAATCACGATTAATGAATCTCTAGGTAAGTCAAGATCAATATTTTTTAAATTATGCGTTCTTGCACCACGAATGCTGATTGTATCCATTGGGGATTATAAATAAGGAAGGGGAAGTAAGAGGCTCTTATCCACAGTTGTTATGGATAAGAGTCTATATCTACGTAATTTATTTGGTATATTTTTTAGCTAAGGTTTTAAGGTAATCTAGAAAGTCATCTTTTAATTCTTCATGTAATAACGCTTGCTCAACTGTGGCCATTAAAAAACCTAATTTAGCACCACAGTCATAACGTTTTCCTTCAAACTCATAAGCAAGCACTTTTTCTTTGGCTAATAATGAAGCAATCGCATCGGTTAATTGAATTTCATTTCCAGCACCTCTACCTGTATTTTCAATTTCGGCAAAAATAGCAGGTGTCAAAATATACCGACCAATAACGCCTAAATTAGTTGGAGCCACATCAGGTTTTGGCTTTTCAACGATAGATTGCACTTCACCAATTTTATCATTGTCAGTGTTCGTGGTTTTTACGATACCATATTTGTCAGTTTCATTTGGGTCAACACGTTCTACAGCAAGAAGTGAATGAGGTGTTTTAGTAAATTGTTGGGTCATTTGTGCTATACACCCGCGCTTGCCATCCTCTACCAAATCGTCGGCTAAAAGAACAGCAAAAGGCTCATCACCAACAACAGGTTTTGCACATAATACCGCATGACCTAAACCTAAGGCTTCGGACTGGCGTATAAAGATACAGGAAACGTGAGAGGGTAGAATATTTCTAACCATATCTAATACTCGAAGCTTATTTTTTGCCTCAAGCTCTTTTTCAAGTTCATAAGATTTATCAAAATGATCGGGAATAGCACGTTTGTTGCGCCCAGTGACAAAAATCATAGTATCAATTCCCGCGGCTACTGCTTCTTCCACGGCATATTGAATCAGAGGCTTATCAACGATAGGTAGCATTTCTTTTGGGCTAGCCTTTGTTGCAGGTAGGAAACGAGTGCCTAAGCCTGCAACAGGAAAAACAGCTTTTGTAATTTTTTGCGTCATATATCAGTTCCTTATAGGAGTAATAGGGCATTAATATATCCCCATTACATTGGCGCTACTTTATTAGTGAATAATGTTTTTATCTTTCAAGGCTAAATGAATGTCATCAGCAGATAAGGTGTCGGTATCAAAACTTAAATCACTGTCTGAGTCTGCCGTACAAATGCAAATTAATCCCGCCTGTTTAACGACCGTAATTGCTTCTTCTAAATGAGACGTTAATACGATTGTGGCATGGCCATTATCAAATAGTTTTCTTTCTAATTGATAAGCGACAGAGTCTTTATTTTTCCCTGTTAAGGCAATAGAAACTGCTTTTTGAGCAAATCGCGCTGCACGCTCTTCAGATGATACATGGCTTAATTCCAGCTCTGAACTAGAACCTGTAATCATACCAGCGCCAACAGTAACATTGGTCAGGCGGTCGATAATAATAAAGGACCCTGTGCCTTTGCTACGATGATAAGCATCAAATACGACAGGCGCATTGACTGAAACGGTACACAGGCCAATTTCATTGAGCTGTAGTTTTTTAGCATCATGATGCTCAAGGGTGTTGACATCAATGCGGTGCTGAATATTCGTAATTGAACCTGAAACGCTACGTGTTGCCAGTTTTAAAATATATTGTTTGCTGGGGGTCAGTGCACTCTCTGCCATCCAGACGATATTGGCATCAAATTTATCAGCAACGCTGGGTAGATTGTCGCTACTGACAATCGTATCGCCACGACTAATGTCAATTTCATCATCCAAAGTTAAAGTAATGGCCTGGGGTGGGAATGCTTGTTCTAATTCGCCATCGAAAGTAACAATAGATTTGATTGTGCTGGTTTTTCCAGAGGGTAAGACAGTAATTTTATCGCCTTTATGGAAAATACCAGCAGCCACCGTACCGCAGAAGCCTCGGAAATTGAGGTTAGGCCGGTTGACATATTGCACTGGAAAGCGTGGGTCCTGGAAATTTTCATCCCCCGCAATTTCTACTGTTTCCAGTGTTTCCATCATGGTTTTACCCGTGTACCATGGCATTTTTTCACTTTTATTGACGACATTATCCCCATCTAAAGCGGACAGAGGAATAAAGTGAATATCATTTAAACCATCAAGATTATTCACAAAATCCAAATAATCCGTTTTAATTTTTTCGTAGGTTGCTTTGCTGTAATCGACCAGGTCCATTTTATTGATAGCCACAACGATATGTTTAAGACCTAATAAAGAAGCGATAAAGCTATGGCGTTTGGTTTGTGTTTGCACCCCATAACGGGCATCAATTAAGATTACGGCTAAGTCACAGGTCGAAGCCCCCGTCGCCATATTGCGTGTGTATTGCTCATGCCCTGGGGTGTCAGCAATAATAAATTTTCGTGTTGAAGTCGAGAAGTAGCGATAAGCCACATCAATTGTAATACCTTGCTCGCGTTCTGCTTGCAAGCCATCAACTAATAAGGCTAAATCAATTTTCCCAGCGCCGGTAGTACCTGATTTAACGCTGTCAGATTGCACAGCGGCTAACTGGTCTTCATAAATCATTTTAGAGTCGTACAGCAAACGCCCGATAAGCGTACTTTTGCCGTCATCAACATTACCGCAGGTTAAAAAACGTAATAATTCTTTGCGTTCGTGTTGAGCTAAGTAAGCGTCTATATCGCTACTAATAAGATCTGATTGGTGTGACATGGTGTTATTTTCCTAAAAATGAGATTAAACGAAATCGAGAAGTGTTAATGATTAAAAATACCCTTCGCGTTTTTTCTGTTCCATCGAGCCTGCTGAATCATGGTCAATCAATCGACCTTGACGCTCAGACGTTGTGGTTAATAACATTTCTTGAATAATTTCAGGTAGCGTTGTTGCGCTTGATTCCACCGCCC